>Ga0307510_10000015_pt1 | contig 258937 bp, 229 predicted proteins | sample 12_EM_MG_FD_207224 | JGI IMG/M metagenome (GOLD analysis project Ga0307510, IMG submission 207224) | Populus trichocarpa ectomycorrhiza microbial communities from riparian zone in the Pacific Northwest, United States - 12_EM | ecosystem: Host-associated > Plants > Roots > Unclassified... | reverse complement strand
CCCCGGAAAAGGCTGAAACGTTGACGCAACGTGACCGATCGGAGTAAGAAACCCACCCAGCGCTGATCAGCCGGAATGCTCGGTCACGTTCGACCGGAACAGCCGGTCACAATCGCCGGAATACGCAGTTGTTACGTGACGAACCCATCCTCGCGATGCACTTGATTGAATTGCTCTGCAAACGGATGCGCCGAACGGCACAGTTGATGGAGGACTCCGCTCTGCTGAGCATGCGCGCGCGAGTGGCGAAGCAGCTGTTGAGTCTTGCCGCGTTGAGCGGCAGGGCCACTTCGGCAGGAGTCAAGCTGACTCTATCCCAGGAAGAGCTGGCGCAATTCCTGAGCGTGTCCCGCCAGCTCGTGAATCAATATCTCCAGGTCTTGAAGAGACAGGGATGGATACTCCTGGGCCGCGGAAGCATCACCATCGTAAACGCACACCGACTGGACGACTTGACGAGACAGATGTAGCCATTGGGTCTTCCAACGGCTATCGCTACTTCAATGAAGTTGCTCGTCCACGACATCGTCCAACATTGTGTCTACGATCTGAAACCGTTGTGTTCGGCTCGCCTGGTCCGTGTCGTATAGCCCCCTGAGAAAGGCTCGATCCCAGTTCGTTAAACCTTCGGGAGGCACAGCATCCGAGGCCTCGTCAAACAAGTGAAGAACACTCGGCGCGTCCGCGATATCCGCGCTCGGGCTGATATCAGCGAGGCCAACCATGGCGGCATAGTCGACGAGTTGCCCGAGCTTGGCCTGCTTAGGATAGGTTGTATCCACGACTACGAGCGCCGACGTGAAAGCTGGCACATCATTTCTCTCGATACGAGACGCAGAGTAGGCACAGCTTATTGGAGCCTGCATGGCTGTAAAATAGGTGGCACCCACCAGAGTGGTCACGCAGGCTGCCTCCCGATTAACGGGGATGCCACCCCGGGTGAAGGTCTCCACATTGTGCCAGGCACGCACGGCCTGGGGTCTGGAGGGTGTCACGAACTCTTGAATCTCGTGCGCGCCGCCGCTTTCAGTGAATGCTTCCGGGTGCTGATGAATGGCCTTTTTCAACAGTTTATTCGGCTCGCCGGTGAACACGACAAAGAAATTGTAACGGCAACCAGCGTCCATGACCCGCACTCCCGTTGTACGAGCGATTTCACGGAGCCGCCCGAGCGCGAACAATCCCTGATCGGTTGGCAGTCCTGCGACTGCAAAACACAGTGGCGCATTCCAACGCGGGAGCGATTCATCACGGAACCGAGGATTTTGCGTCAGTTTACGCACAAAATCGTACACGTGATGCTCCATCGCTTTTCGCCTCGCCTCAACTGTTACCTGAGGCAGAGTGCCGCCGCTTGCCACCGGGCTCGTCGTTTCCCGGCCGGCTCGTGCGTCCCCCGTCAGATCCTGCGAAACTAACACCAGCGCTTCATTTCCGATTCTGGAGTGCCGGGTCTCGGAACCAAATGAATTGCTCATCGGCAGCGATACGGCTACCGCCGATACGACCACTACCCTACGCACCCAGGAAAGCGATTTAGCCGCTCGAATACGAACGTCCGTGAGTTCCATATCCATCTCCCGGTACCAGTTTGGTGAGAAGTTCCGGCTCCCCCGGAAAGTACCCGGCGCCTGAACACGCTGTCAACGGACGGCAGCGAACGGGTCAATTCGATGGATGGATTCAGGCGAGGGAATCAATCCCGAACGATCTGAGCATCGTGGACTATTCCTCGGCTATCCATCCGCAAAACGAGCCATTCACTGTCGATGGAGATGAAGCCTCGCTCTGCGCCGAGCATATACACCATGTCCCAGTCTTTGAAATATTCGGTGGGCGGTGGTTCGCCCAAAAGTGAGACGACATCAGTCCGAGTGCGGCCATTGAGTCGATTTGATATCACGAGCCAGTCCGCTATCCGATGACGCCGGTGTAAAGGGTCCGCCCAGTTTCGCTCACCTGCTTGCCACCAAGTCGCTCTGAACGGCAGGGGAGCATCCTTGATGACCCAATACGTGACCGCAGCACTCAATCCAAGCACCGCCAGCGCCCGTAGGACGCGGCGCCTTCTGATGGAGTTCACTACATTTTCCATAGCAAAAGCGGTGTCCAGTCTGACCGGATGGCCGTACCAAACGGCAATTCTCACCCGGATCCATAGTCCGGTAAGGTCTCTTATGCATAGATTTGCGACAGAACTGGCGTTTTGCGCCTGGAATTGCGACAGCAAAAGCCTACCCCGCCTGAGATTTGCCGAGACTTGCGACACGGCGGCGCGAGAAGCTCTTTCTGGAAGGTTAGCCTAAGGTTCGGCCTCGAGATTGCGTGCCAGTTCTGCTTCAATATCTTCAATGCTCGGCAGGTTCGTATCGAGTGGCTCCGGCAATGCCCGTACCAGTTGGTACTCGGCAACGCCGATGGGCTTGTCGATACCCGAAAGCGCATATTCCGCAACCAGCCGGTTCTGTGATCGGCACAGCAGCAGTCCGATGGTCGGTGCGTCATCAGATTCTTTTATCTGAGAGTCTACCGCGCTGAGATAAAAGTTGAGTTGTCCCGCGTGCTCCGGCTTAAACGCATTTGCCTTGAGTTCCACTACGACATAACACTTGAGTCGCGTGTGGTAGAAAAGAAGATCGATAAAAAACTCATCCTCTCCGACTTCCAGGCGGAACTGCCGACCCACGAAGGCGAATCCAAACCCGAGCTCCAAGAGAAATCGAGTGATGTGTCGTATGAGCGCATTTTCTATGTCGCGTTCGTGTGCCTCCGCCCCGAGCCCCAGGAAGTCGAAGTGATACGGGTCTTTCAGGATCTGGGTCGCGAGCCCCGCCTGGCGCTGAGCAAGCCGACGCTCAAAGTTCGTCACAGCAGCTCCTTTGTGCAGATGAAGTCGTTCCCTGATTTGCAGATTGAGCGTCTCGCGAGACCAAGAATGCGTGACTGCCTCTCGTGCATACCACTCGCGAATCGCTGGATCGCCTAGCTGGGTAATCAGCGTGACAATGTGGAACCAGGGTAATTGGGCAGCAACCTGCTGCCCAATTCGGAGGTCCGGACACGCTTCCGCGAAGGCCCTCATATATTTCAGGTTACGGGATGAGAACCCCCGCATTTCAGGAAAAGCCGCACGAAGATCGGACGACAACTGATCAATTACTTTGGATCCCCACTTTTCCCGCTTCTGGCGCTCCATGATTTCGCGGCCGATATCGAAATAGAGTCTGATCTGCTCCTGATTGACTGACAGAAGAGCCTGCCGACGGGCACCGTTGATGCGCCGTTTGAGGGCGGAGAGCCAGTGAATGTAGTCGGCGGGCAGTGAGAGCGGTTGCTTAGTCAATTCTTGCCTCGTCCGCTAAGGTCGACGAGCAGTTTCCAGCGACCGCAAAGATTCGCCCGCTGTGGCGCTCGCATTCAACCGACAATCGTCGACTGATAGCAGTCGGCGCGGGCCTCACAAGTTTGTGGTCACGCCATCAAGCGATGCGACAGGACGAACCTATCAGGGCCACCGTACGCGCTTGAGATGTGTGGAACTTATGGGTGACTGAGGCCAGTGTTGACAGCCGTCGCATACTGGCTGTTGGAAAACCACGCGCAAACTCACGAGTTGCCCGCTACCGCCCGAACTCGTCGTGCAACGATTGGACGACCGAGGGGAGCTGGACGCCCGCGGAAGACTGCGGACGTCAGTGGAAGTCTCTGGAGGCTAGGGTCGGAATCGAACCGGCGTAGACGGCTTTGCAGGCCGCTGCATGACCACTCTGCCACCTAGCCTTACAAATCAAGAAGCCCCGGTGGGCAGTCTACCGGGGCTTCTGTCGAGATCTGCGGCCGCGGATGGTACAGGAAATCGAGGGGAAGGCACAGGGGTGCTGAGGATACTTATCCACAGCGTTCAAGGGCTTACCGGGCGCGCCCCAGAGAATTCGTGTGCATCGGTGGATCGTAGGACCAGTTCGAGGGTCCTGCGGGTATCTGGCGCCGCCGCGGGGAGCGACCTATGTGCCTCTGCCCGAGGTCCGTGCGTGTCACAGAGGGCACCCTACGGCATGTGCCCTGCTCACGCTGGGCGCCATCGGTCGCGGACCCTACCCGAGGGGGCGCACTCTCGGATGGAGCTTGCACAAATGCCGGTCGCTGCAGACCGGAGTGCGTCACCGGGACCGACCGCAGGTGGAAATCCTCCGCGCGGGCGAGACCGTATCGCGCCTCTGCAGCAGTCTCACAATCGCACGAAACATATCGAGATCGTCAGCGTTGGTTCACCAGCGGCGATTCTGGATTACTCCAACACAACACACCAACATCTTATTGACGTAAGGCATCCATACTCTCATCATGCAACACATTCCTCCAGCCTCGGATGCCGCAAGAAGCCATGAGCACCAACAACACCGTCGGCCGACGTTCCTTCATAAAGACCTTCGGCGTGGCAGGTGGCATTGTCGCATGCGCAGGCGCCGGCAGCACCCTCCTCGCTGCGGATCCCAAGGCGAAAACGGATACCCAATCCCAAGGAGCCAACACCGAAGTTGCCACCCGAGCCGAGCGCATGCGCTGGTGGCATGAAGACAAGTTCGGCATGTTTATTCACTGGGGGCTGTACAGCCTGATTGGCCGCCAGGAGTGGACGCTGGAAATGGAGGGCATTCCGCTCAGCCAGTATGAGCTGCTGGCCAAGCATTTCAGTCCGCGCCCGGGGGCCGCCAGGGAATGGGCGAAGCTCGCCAGGAAAGCGGGCCAGAAGTACATGGTGATGACCTCCAAGCACCACGAAGGCTTCTGTATGTTTGACACCAAGCTCACCAACTACTGTGCGCCCAAACAAGCCGCCGGCCGTGACCTCGTGCGGGAGTTCATCGAAGCCGCGCGTGCTGAAGGACTGAAGGTTGGGCTCTACTACTCGCTCATGGACTGGCATCATCCTGACGGAGCGCGATGCGCCACCGACCCGGAAGCGAGGCGTCGGTTCGTCGACTACACGCACGGCTTGATTCGGGAGTTGATGACGAACTACGGGAAGATCGACATCCTGTGGTACGACGTCAACCTGCCGCTCACTCCGGAGCAGTGGGAATCCGAGAAGATGAACCGCATGGTGTTCGAGCTGCAGCCGCACATCATCGTCAACAATCGAAACGGGCTCGAAGGTGATTTCTCCACGCCGGAGCAGACGGTTGAGTCTGATAAGTCGGGGCATGCGTGGGAATCGTGCATGACGCTCAACGATAGTTGGGGATATTCGTCCGCGGATGACGATTGGAAGTCGCCGCGCACGGTCATCAAGAACCTCGTGAATTGCGCCAGGGAGGGCGGCAATTATCTGCTCAACGTGGGGCCTAAGCCGGACGGGACCATCCCTGAGCCGTCGGTTCGCATCCTCACTGAGGTTGGGAACTGGCTCGAGAGGAACGGGCGCGCTGTCTACGGCACTGAGCGCGGCAGCTTTGGCTGGGGGAACTACGCGAGTTACACGCGCCGCGGAAACACGCTGTACGTGCATGTGTACCGGTGGCCCGGGTCTACGCCCGCGCAACAATGGCTTCCGTTCTATCAACCGCCGGTTGTCCTTGCCATTGGCGCACTGACAGCCAAAGTGAAGTCGGCGAGGTTCCTCGCCAGCGGCACGCCGGTGAAGTTTGAGCAGAACGAGCTGGGCCTGCGGCTCGTGGGGCTGCCCGAAAAGGCGCCCGACTCGCCTCTCACCGTCATAGAGATCGAGTGCGAGTCGGTGCCCAACTTCAGCCACGAGGCCCTGCGAAACACCTGGCCCAGACACAACGTCGGGATCACCTAAAGATACCCAAGCGCCCACAACACCTCTGCCGCTGCTGGCGCCGGTTGGCTTCAGGTCGCTGCCGCTGCCGGGCAGCTCGCAACGGCAAGGCGACCATCGACCGGCAGTCAGCGTACGCACGAAACCATCGCTACGGGTAGCCCGCGCCGGACACAGCTCGGTCGTAAGGATCATCGCCACATGCCGAGCCGTGCGCGGTCAGCGGTGCCGCGCCGTCCACAGACCCTCGACATCACTTGGTCGCGGCGGCGCCCTTACGCGCCACAACTTGCTCTCCCGAATACTCCACAGTCGCATCAGCCCCAGCGTCGAAGTTCATGAGATCGCGAGCGCCACCCCCGGAGATCCATCGCACTTTGAACACCCGCTTCCCCACCATCCCCGGAAACTCCCCTTTTCGCGCCCCAATGGTCAACTCACCACTGGCGTCGTTGTAGCTGATGGGAATCGTGGTAAACGCTCCCTTCTCGTACCCGTAATCAGTCCCAGCGTCCTCGTACAAGCTGAACGACCCATCATGACCGGTGTACACATACAACGTGATCGGCGCATCCGGCTTTTCACCCGTGTATTGAATCTCAGGCCCGATCGGCACAATTGACCCGGCGCGCACATACAACGGCATCCGGTTCACCGGGGCCGCTGCTTTCACATGCGCCCCACCGTCAACGCGGTCACCTGTATAGAAGTCGTACCAAGCCGTACCGGCTGGCAGATAAACATCCCGACTGCGCGCACCATACTCATACACAGGGCTCACGAGAAACGCGGGTCCGAACATGTACTCATCCGCGAGTCCACGAACATTGACGTCCCCGCCAAAATCCATCATCAGCCCCCGCATGATGGTGTAGTCATTGTGATAAGTCTGCGCCGCCACCGTATAAATGTAGGGCATCAGCCGATACCGCAGCTTGTCGTAAAACACGAGTGTCTGATAGGTCTCCGGGCTGGATGCACCCAGGGTGTAGATTTCCCGGTAGGGCTTCTGCCCATGCGACCGGAACAGCGGAGCGAAGGCACCGAACTCGAACCAACGCGTGTTCAGCTCCAGCCATTCCTTCTGATCCGCCGCGCTCGGCTTCAGGTAGCGCGACTCCAGTGCAAACCCGCCAATATCAAATGACCAGTTGGGCAACCCGGACAGGGAGAAATTGACCCCCGCCGAAATCTGATCGTGCAAGTCGGACCAACGCGAAGCCACATCGCCACTCCAGGTAGCCGCCGCGTATCGCTGAATCCCGGGAAAGGCCGAGCGCGTCAAAATGAACGCGCGCTGCGACGGATGATCTTTCCGGAACCCCTCGTACACACCCTGCGAATGCAACAGCGGATAGGAGTTGAAAAACTCCCCGCCGGGCCCGAGAGCCGTTGGCCCCATCCGCAGTTTGCGCTCCTCCGGATCGAGGTTGGACTGAATGTCAGGCTCACTGGCATCCAGCCACCATGCGTCAATCCCCAACTTGCCGAGGCTGTCCTCAACCTGCCGCCAGAACAGGCTGCGAGCATCCGCTGAATAAGGGTCATAGAACGAGTTCAGATACCCCGGCCCCACCCAATCCTTCTGCTGCTTGTCCAGGTTGCCGTGATACATGAACCCCTTGGCATCCAGCTCCTTGAAATGCTCGGTGGTGGGATAGAACTTCGGCCACACGGATACCATGATCCGGGCGTGCTCGGCGTGTAGTTGCTCAACCATCGCCTGCGGGTTCGGATAGCGCGACTGCTCAAACTGGTGCGATCCCCAACTGTCATCCCGCCAATAGCGCCAGTCCTGCACGATATTGTCGACCGGCACGCCGCGCTTGCGGTATTCCGCAACCGCTCCCAACACTTCCGCCTGAGTGTTGAACCGCTCGCGGCTCTGCCAGAATCCATACGCCCAGCGCGGCAACAACACCGCCTTACCGGTCACAAACCGATAACCGCTGATCACCTCATCCGGGTTCGACCCCGCAATGAAGTAATAGTCAATGGCATGCCCAGCCTCCGAAAACAGCGATAACCGCCCCTGCTCCCCGGCAGGCAACGGATCGCGATGCTTCAGGCTCAGATACCCAATCGTCCGGTCCCACTCGATCCGGATCGAATGCTGCTCACCTTTCTTCAAGTCCAGCGCGAAATTCCGGTACCACGGGTTCCAATTTTGCCGCCACGCGTCCAGCACCACGTGTCCATCGACATACAACTTGTGATAGTCGCTCGCATACAGCGCAAAAGTATGCCGCCCATCGCTACGCGCCGCGAACTTCCCCTCCCAGACGACCTTCTCGTTGGGCACTTTGCTGAGCTCGGCAGGATAGTTGTCCGGCGAGGTGGGCCCGTATTGATAGTTCAACTCCGATTCGACCCGTTTGAGCCGGACCTTCCCATCAGGCAGCGTGTAGGTCGCTGTCAAACCGCCCGGCTTGCCGTCCGCGTCAAAAAGATCGAGCGACTCGGCGATCGGCTGCCAGGGCCGCGGATCTCCAAATCGCGTGATCGCGTTGTTGTCCCACAACACCCCGTAGTTCCGGGACGACACCACAAACGGCACCGCCACATCCATGTTGTGTTGAGCCAGCTCAACATCCTCACCCTTGTAGTTCATCTGCGCGTTCTGATGCTGCCCGAGGCCGTAGAACGCCTCATCCGGCGGCGACTCGAACTGCTGCCGTATCGAGTAAGCGTGGGTGCCCTGCACCTCGACAGGCGTGAACTGCCGCCCACCAGTCACTTCACTCAACACCACATTCCCTTGTTTGTCGTGGAACGACACCTGCCCGGTATCGACCGCGACTTCCGCAAGGAGTTCCGCTGTCTTAACCGCGACCACGCCGTCCTTCTCAGTGACATCAAACGAAGCGCCAGGCTTCGCGACAGCTATGAGGCTCGCCGGCAACTGCACCGACTCGGTCGGAAACGCCGTCACGTGAATCACCTTGGGCGACAGGATCGTCAGCCGAACCTTTTTGGCGGGCCCGCCGGTGGGAGTGACCAGCACGTCCGCCTCAGTCTTGGCAAAGTGACTCACCGCACCCGCCGGCTTGCCTTGTTGGGAGCAAGCCGCGAGCATGAAAAGCGCGCCGATGGCGCAACAACCGAGCAATTTCTGCAACACAAATGCCTCGTCAGTAAGTCGCCAGACGAACCCTCAACACCTGCGGCGTCGAGGTCAGATTCAGACCCCAATCGGTCTGATCACCATTCCAGACCCGTAGGAACTTCCAGGTCCCGTCCTCCTGGTAGATCCCTTCCTCCACGCGTGCAAACTGCATCTTCAATTTCCGCGACCGTTCGGCCACGTCGAAGCTGACGCGCGCATGCAACCCGGCCACGAGAAACTCGTTCGGCCCCAACTCTCCAATCAACACGCCGCCCATCGGCTCCGCGTTGCCCGGCGCAGATTTCGCCGGCCCGAACTGGGGCAGCCCATAGGAAATCGTCGCACGCCAGGCACCCAGATCCATTGTCTGCACATGAGTCGCCGGATCCTCGGCCACTCCATGCAGCCGCCCCTGCAAGGACAGCTCCGCCAGCTTCTGCTGCATGGGTCGCACCAACTCGTAGTTGAGGGCGAAGGCCGCAATCGTCTCCGGGTCGACCTTCAGAGCCCCGAGCGGATAGTTGCTGTAGCCGGTGAAATCCATGCCAAACGGTGAAAAACCTATGGCCTGGTGCCCCACGGCAGCGAAGAAGTACCGGGCGTAGGCCACGGGATTGCCGGTCTCGGCCACAAACAGCGCATTGTCGGGTCGCTGATACAGCTCCAGGATCTTCGTGTACTTCCCATACTCCGGCATATAGATGTCGGGAGCAATAAGGTCAATGGACGGCGCGGCTGCCTTCCAGATTTCCAGCACGTTGTCAGTGGGACCGCCACTCGCATAGCTTCCCGGGGTGCCGGGGTGAAATGGGTCGCGAAGCGCAACGTTGCAGTACATAGGCAATGGATATTCGGCCTTGCCGGCAGCGGCGACCCGGCCGATGTAGCTCGCAATCGACCAGGCGTTGAAGAACTCGTCCGCATCCTGACCGAACACCTGGGACCAGGTGCCGGTTTTTGTCTTCAGCGCATGGACGAGTGCCGGCGGCACGGGGGAGTCGAATAGCCTCTGGGCGGCTGGAGAGAAGTCCCGGACGCTGCCGTAAGTGCCTGCTTCGTTTTCCACCTGCACCATGATGACGGTGTGCTGGGGATCGGCTTGCTTCAGGTGACGCATCAACTCCACGAACGCCTTGCGGTCGGCGTCGAGGGTGGCTGTTGAGTGGGGGGACATGGCGCCTATTCGGTCGCCCGCTGATGTGAGCACGCGGGGGTAGCGGTTGGTGTCCAGCTTCACCCATTCGGGGGCGTACCAGGGGCTGCCGTTTTTCCAGGTGGCGAACCACAGGAGGATGAGTCGCACGTGGTGCTCACGTGCTTCACTCAACAGGGTGTCGAGGAAGGAGAAGTCAAAATGATTCTCTTTTGCTTCGATCTGCTCCCAGGCAATCGGCACCTGGACGGTGTTGGCACCGAGCTGGTCAATGGCGGGCCAGGCCTTGGGCAACATCGCCGGCCAGGCACTGGAGTTGTTGACCTGCCCGCCCAGGATCAAATACGGCTTGCCGTCCACGAGCAACCCATACCGCCCCGCTTCATGAACCAACCGCGGCAGGTCCCCATCGCCTGCACCCCATACGATCCGAGGGAGTAAGGTGAGGATCAGCGCAAGCGTGCGCCAACTATCAATCACCTCTCACCCGGCGCAGCAAACTCAAACACATGCTGCTCCCCATTGAGCTCCACCGTCACCCGTAACGTCCGCTCCTCTTTCCGCCCAAACTTGATCTTCTGCGTTACAACCTGCCCGCCCACTGCGGCGGAAGGCGCAAGCGGTGACGGCTGCAGAATCGCTGCGGACAGCGCGGCGATCTGTTGCTGCATCTTCGGGTTATCGCCCTTCGCCGCATCCGGTCGCCGCGGGCGCGAGGACATGGAGCCAGCCATCGATCCGTTGCCGCCCGTGAAGTTGCCGACATCGGGTCGGCCAGCTGCATCGTGCTGCATCGTCGGGCCACTGGTGCCAAACGTTTCGACAGTTGAACCGGCCGGGGCAGAAGCGCGCGTCTCCTGGACGAGCTGCTCCAGCGTCATGAGCGGGACCGCTTGCCCTGCCGCAGTAGAGACCTTCACATTATCCGGCCCGAAGCTCGAAGGCGTCGTGGTCCGATTAAACGCCACCACCTTGAGCACGAGCCGCCCCTCGGACAACGTAGGATCGGACTGCACCTTAACCACCCCGTGCTCTTTAGTCGAGCTCAGTCCCTCGAGCACCACCGACTCGGCCGCCGCCACATTTCCAATCAATACGGCAATGACCATCGCAAAGAGTATCTTCATGCCTGACAATTCTCCGCAATGAACGCCCCGTGTGTCGGCATTCCCATTGCCGTCCGGCGGATGGTCAGCCGCATGGCGGCGAGATGCCGCCGGATCTCCCCGACGCTCAAAATATCCACGAGGGGATCAAACGCCCGGGGAAACACCCCCTGCCCTGTGAGCACCGCCAGCCAATTGGAATCCTGGAACAGCTCACTCCCCTGGTCGATGAGCCGCCCATGGGCGCGGAAATGCTCAATCTTCTCATTCAACGAATCGGGTATCTGCATCGACCGGCAGTACTCCCACAGCGGCGTATCCCGCCGCTCCCCCGCCTTGTAGTGCAGGATCAGAAAGTCCCGGATGCATTCAAACTCGTGGTGCGCCTGGCGGTTATATTCGTCGATCACTCGCGGTTCGAAGTGGCGGTCCGGGAAGTGTCGCAACAGCCGCGTCACTGCAGTCTGAACGAGGTGGATGCTCGTAGACTCCAATGGCTCCATGAACCCACTGGCCAGCCCCAGCGCAACACAATTGCGCACCCAGAATTTCCGCCGCCGCCCGGTCGTGAACCGCAACACCCGCGGTTCCGCCAGCGCCTCGGCCTCCAGGCTGCCAAGCAACTTCCCCGTCGCGGCATCGTCACTCAGGAACCGACTGCAGTAGACATACCCGTTGCCAATCCGATGTTGTAGCGGGATCCGCCATTGCCACCCTGCCTCCCGCGCAGTCGAGCGCGTATAGGGAGTCAGCTCGCCGGAGCTGCGGCAGGGAACGGCCACCGCTCGATCGCACGGCAGCCACGCCGACCAGTCCTCATAGCCAACCCCGAGCGCCTCAACCAGGAGTCCCCGAAATCCGGAGCAGTCAATGAACAAGTCCCCCTCGACGCGCTTCCCACCCTCCAACACAACCGCGTCGATGAATCCGTCTTCAGGCCGAAGTTGCACATCCACGATCCGCCGATCGTAACGCCGCACCCCGTACTGCTCGGCAAACGCCCGCAGATAGAGCCCGTAAAGTGCCGCATCGAAGTGAAAGGCGTACGTAAGCGTCGACAGGACAGACCCTGACTCACTTCCCGGCCGGCAAAACCGCCCTGCGCGGGCCGCCACATTCGCCAGCGAATACTCCGCCAACGACGACTCATCCCCGAGCTCCCGCAGCTTCAGCCAGTAGTGATGAAAATCCACCCCTTCGATCGCCCCACCGAAACAACCGAACGGGTGGAAATACACACTCCCGAGCTGGGTCCAGTCCCTGAACTCGATCCCCAGCTTGAAAGTGGCGCGGGTCTTGCGAACAAAATCATTCTCGTCGATGCCGAGAAGCTGATTGAAGGCGCGCAGCGGTGGGATCGTGGCCTCACCGACTCCGACGGTACCGATCTCCGATGATTCAATCACCTCGATCGGACAGTATTGTCCGCGGAATACGCGGGCCAACGCCGCCGCCGCCATCCATCCCGCCGTGCCGCCGCCTACGATGACGACTTTGCGGATCCGCCGATCTGATGGATCAGTTGGCACAGGCAGGCATCCCCTCAGCCAACCGACGGATGGACCGCCGCCGCTGCAGCATCCCGCTCTTCAGGTGCTCAACATTGAGGTTGTCGACGAGCGGATCGTAACGTTTGGGAAGGATGTTCTGTCCGAGAAGGATGGAAACCCAACTCGGCTCCTGATAAGACTCCTCACTGAGTAAAGGCACGCGTCCACTGCTCCTGAAAACATCCATTTTGTATTGCAAGCTGTCCGGCAACTGCATGTTGCGGCAGTACTGCCACAGCGGCGCATCGTCGCGCGCCGTGGCACTGTAATGCAGAATGAGAAAGTCCCGGATTCGTTCCCACTCATTGACCGAAGCCCGGTTGTATTCGGCGCTGATCACCGGATCGAGCTGCCGATCCGGGAACATCTCGATCAGCCGCGCGAGGGCCGTCTGGATGAGCTGAATGCTGGTCGACTCCAGCGGCTCCATGAACCCGGCGGCGAGCCCGATCGCCACACAATTGCGACTCCAGAACTGCTGCCGGCGTCCGGTCGTGAAGCGCAGCAGGCGCGGCTCCGCCAACGCCGGCCCATCCAATGATCCCAACAAAGTATTGGCCGCCTCGTAGTCGCCAACGAACCGACTACAGTAGACGTAGCCGTTGCCAGTGCGATGCTGCAGCGGAATCCGCCACTGCCAGCCTGCCGGCCGGGCGCTCGATACTGTGTATGGCGTCAGCGCTCCAGCGCTGGCGCAAGGTACTGCCACAGCCCGGTCACACGGCAACCAGCGAGACCAATCCTCGTACCCCACACCCAACGCCGCGCCGATCAGGAGCCCCCGGAATCCGGATGCATCAATAAAGAAATCCGCCTCGATGCGCTCGCCGCTCCCGAGCGTCAACGCCTGGATGAATCCGTCCTCACCCCGCAGCGAAACATCGACAACCTTCCCTTCCTTGCGACGAGCGCCGCGAGATTCGGCGTTAGCCCGCAAATAGGCGGCATACAACGCGGCATCAAAGTGATACGCGTATTTAAATCCCTCCTGCAGCGGCGAAAAGCGTCCCAGCTTCCCCATCACATACGGCAGCGAATACTCCGCCAACGGCGTGGGGTCACCGAGCTGTCGCAGCTTCAACCAATGATGATGTGGCGGGATCCCTTCGATCGGTGCGCCGAAGTCACCAAAAAAATGAAAATGCGTGTGCCCGGGCCGGACCCAGTCCCGGAACTCGATGCCCAGTTTGAATGTGGCACGGGTCTTGCGGATAAAGTCCGCTTCATCGATACCCAACAAACCGTTCAGCACCTGGATGACCGGGACGGTTGCTTCACCAACGCCAACGGTGCCGATCTCCTCCGACTCGATGACACACAGAGCAACCTGCGAAGGCCGCAGGAACCGCGCCAACACGGCAGCAGCCATCCACCCCGCAGTACCGCCACCCACAATGGCGATACTGCGGATACGGTGGTCCCCGGGCATATCAGAACTGTGCACGGACGGCGATCGCGTACCTCCGGTCTGTATCCGTCCAACTGTAGCGAGGTGCGAGCTCGGCGCCGCCGACATCGAGATAGGTCCGACTGTTCAGAATATTCGTCGCCTGCACACCCACCTTGACATTGCGGGTCGCCGTGAAGAACAGCTCGCCGTCCAATTGCCCGTAGTTCTCCGACCAGACCGGGGCGTTGATGTTGGCGGCTGAGGTTGTCAACAGGTAGCGTTCGCGCCAGTTCCAGGCCAGGCGCCCGCTGAAGCGCCAGCGCTCGTAGATCAGGTTCGCGTTATAACTCCACCGCGACATGCCCTCGAGGGGCAGAGTCTGATCGGCCGCGCCCGTCGTTTGATTGGTATCCAGGACGTTCAGAGCCGCATTGCGTCCGCCGTCGCTGTCGACGAGCGTCAGGTTGCCCTGGACCCCCAGCCCCGCCAGCGGACCTGGCAGAAAGTCGAAGAACTGCTGATAGGCGAGCTCAAAGCCGCGGATGCGGCCCTTGGACCCGTTCTGAAAGCGCACCACCTGGAAGGTTTCGGTGACGCCGTTGGACGTCAGCGTCTCCGCGTCGTTGCCCGCGAAGATATAGTTGTGAATGTCCTTGTAGAAAGCATCAAACGTGAGGCTGCCCGTCGGGGCAAAGTACCATTCCAGGCTGCCGTCAAACTGATTGGCGCGGGTGGGTTTCAACCCAGGATTGCCACCCGTGCCCGCCTGACTGTTCACGAGCGCCGGCTGATAGCCCGTGTTACCCAGGAAGGAAAACCCGATGCTCGTGTAAGGAGACATCTGGGTAAATGTGGGGCGAACGATAGCTTTGCCCGCCGCAAATCGCAGCTGCAGCTCCTTGGTCAACATGAACCGGATGTTGGCGGTAGGCAGCACATCCGTATAGTTGTTCGCCGGGAATTGATGCGGCTGGCTGGCCCCCGCCGTGAACGCAGCGGCGTCCACGAGGAACTGGCAGGCAGATGCGCCATAAGTCGCGATACAGGTCGTTGGATCGAGCGCGTTCTGCAACGGGCTGATCTGGATCGTGCCGGTCGCAACCTTTTCTTCGGTGCGCACCACCCGCACCCCGATATTGCCATCCATCCGGCCGAGCCAGGTATGGTCGTGAGCGAACCGGAGCAGTCCGTACCCGGCGTAAGTACGTTCATGTTGGTCGTTGATGCCGCTGATCGGGTTGTCCGTACCCGGAACGGCTTTCGTCCAGTCGGTGGTCAGCGGCGTCCAACCGAAGCCCGCATCCTCCGTGCCCTTGAGAATCGAGTAGGCATAAGCCGTGCCATTGCGCACCAGTTGATAGGACGGGAACCAGCCAACTCCGGGCAGATTGACATTGCCGCGGAAGAAGTTATTGAACGTCACGAGTTGCGAGGCGGATGCAGGCGTCGAGCTGCTGAGGAACATGGGCGCACCGCCGCCCCAGTACTGCCGGCTGAGAATGGACCAGTTGTAGCCGGTTTCGCGGGTAATGGCAGCCTTGTCCGTGGCGCGAATCCCGAACCGGAAGGAATCGAGCCAGTTGTTGTCCTCGAACTTGTAGTCACCATCCAATCGCTCAGCCCAGGAATGCGCGTCGTTGTCTTCCAGATGGTCCATGGCCGCAGCCCACCAGTAGTTGGCGGGATTCGCCGTCTGATTGGGGTTCTGTTGCAACTGCATGTACGGATTTTTGCCGCTGATGTCGAACGTCAGGGTCGTATCTGGAATTGCGTTGCCGGCCGAATCGCCCTCCTGGGTGAACGCGGTCAGGCTCGTGATATCCGCATGCGACTTGGTGTACTGGACATCGCCGGTGAGCTTCAACCTGGAGGTCGCCTGCCATTTGGCATTGAAGGAAAAGTCCGTGGTCGAGTGATGTTGCTGCTCGAAGCGCGTATCGAGCTGGGGCGTGATGGGAAGCGTGCCTGAAGTCAGCACCCCCGAGCTGTTGAAGTTGGCTGTATACGGGAAGGTATTCCCCAGATAGGCGCCATAGTCGCCATCGGCATATTCCAGGTCGTGGGGATTGGCCTTGGCCTGGAGAGCCTGCAGGGTGAGTACCCAGTCATCCGAGGGCGACCACTGCAAAGCTCCCGCAAGCGACACGCGCTGCTGCTGCCAGTCGATCCGGCGCCAGCCCATGGAGTTGGGAATATAGACAGTGGCACCCGCCGGCAACCCGCTCTCGGCGTTACTCAAGGTCTCCGGGACGAACCGTCCGAGTTGGACGCTGTCGGTCCGATTGCCGATATTGCCGATGCTCGCGGATACCAGCCCGCCGAGGCGTCCGATGTCCGTCTCCCACTGGTTGCTGTACAGCGCGTTACCCGACCAGAATCCCTTTTTCAACAGATCGGCGTAGTTGAAGTCGCCGGAGAAGGCGATCAACTGCTTCTGTGAATCAAACGGCAGGCGGGTCCGCAGATTGACGATGCCGCCGACGCCGCCCTCCACCTGGTCGGCCGCTGGATTCTTGTACACATCGATGCCGGCCAACAGGTCGGCCGAGATGTCCTCAAAACTGACGTCGCGCCCGTCGTTCGCCGAGAAGATATCCCGGCCGTTGAGCTCGCTGCGGACCCATGACAGGCCGCGAATAAACACGCCGCCGCCCTCGGAGGCCAACCGCGCCGGATCATGGTTGTTGTCGGTACGCTGCAGTGTGACGCCCGGAATGCGCTGTAACGCTTCTGACACGCTGCGGTCGGGCAGCGCGCCAATGTCCTGGGCAGTCACCGAGTCAACAATCACCTCGGATGTCTGCTTGATTGCCTGGGCAGACTCCAGGCTCTTGCGGATACCGGTAACAACAACCTCTTGTAGCTGTTGGCTGTTGCTGTCTGTTGTCTCCTGGGCCAGCACCGGCATGGCCCCCACTGTCCCGAGAGCCAATGGAAACAGCGCACGGCGGATCGCCGCCGCCACGAATCTATTTGTACGAGTTATCAAGATACCCCCCTCTGTCGTGCCGGAGGGTAGCGCTACCATATATGTCTGACTAATGAAATAATGGGTAGGATCTATACGTCTTTCCATATACCGCAAGGAGTGACATGCGTGCACGCTTGAAGACGCGGCAGCTGATCCTGCTGGTTCACCTGGACGATCACCGGTGTGTGGTGCGAGCGGCCGAGTCGGCGGGCATGACGCAACCCGCCGCCTCAAAGCTGCTGCGTGACATCGAGACCGCGGTGGATGCCAAGCTGTTCGAACGTCACGCACGCGGCATCGTGCCGACATGGTACGGGGAGATCTGGGTGCGCCATGCGCGCCTCGCATTGTTGGAAATGCATCTGGCCCAGGATGAGATCGTCGCCCTCAAGTCCGGCCAGACCGGCAAGGTTGCGATCGGCACGGTGTTGAGCCCCGGTACCAACCTCATCCCCATGACCGTCGCGCGGATCAAGCAACAGTTCCCCTCCATGGTGATCAGCATCGAGCTCGATGCGAGCAAGCCCCTGGTGGAGAGGCTCCTGCAGGGCCAACTCGACATGTTGGTGGCAAGGGTGCTCGACTGGCAGGAATCCGACGGGTTGAGCTTCGAGCCGTTGGCCGACGAGCGTCACGCGGTCATCGCCGGTCGCGGTCACCCGCTCGCGGGCCGACGCAACCTGCAATTGGAGGATCTCGTCGATCAGGCCTGGGTGCTGCCTCCGCCCGGCAGCCTGGTGCGTGACCGGATGGTCAGCGTATTCATGGATCGCGGCCTGGCACTGCCGCGCAACCTGGTGCAAACCAACTCGCACCCGGTCATCACGAGCCTGCTGCGGATGACCAACATGATCGCACCGCTGCCCCGCGAGGCCGTGCAGCCGGAATGCGACCGGGGCGATCTGACGGTACTGATGGAAGACATCGGACTCACGATCGGCAATTTCGGCATCGTCACGCGCGGCGACCACCGGCTGTCGCCGGGGGCCCGGATCATGATGGAAGCACTACGTGAGACGGCCGGAAAGTTCTATTGCGCGGAGCCGCCTGGGGGTGGCACACGCCGGGTGATGCTTTCGGGGAGCCGCCGCGCCACCGCCCCCTAAGTCCCGGGGCAGGCTGGGAATTTTTTATTCCGTCCCGAGGGGCGACTGTCCTTGACTTCGCGGTGTGCGCTCTTACAATTCACGCCCTGATCGAGATGCGGGAATAGCTCAGTTGGTAGAGCGAAACCTTGCCAAGGTTTAGGTCGCGAGTTCGAGTCTCGTTTCCCGCTCCAATCTCTCGTTAGCGCCTCAGCTCAGGCCAGGCGGCCTGCAGATAGGCCACCATCGAATACAGAGTCGCCGCAGCCGCGACCTCCGTCAGCACCACTCCGATATTGTAGATAGGCAGCCCCAGCAAGGGGATGCGGAACAGCATGCACGTGAGCCCCACGATCTGCAGGATCGTCTTGTACTTACCGAGCTGCGATACGGCCACCTTCCGACGCTGACCGATCTCGGCCATCCACTCCCTGAGTGCTGAGATGGTGATCTCGCGGCCGATGATGACGGCGGCGGTAAGGGTAATCAGCGCCCGCGGATCCCTGCTGACGATCAGCACCAGAGCCACCGCGACAATGAGCTTATCGGCTACCGGGTCGAGAAACGCACCGAGGCGGGACGTCTGCCCCAGGCGCCTTGCCAGGTACCCGTCGAGCGAGTCAGTGATTCCCGCGAGTGCGAACAGCAGCCCCGCTGCGGGATCCGCCCACGGGTACGGCATGTAGAACAGCAGTGCCACCAGGGGAATCGCGCAAATGCGAAGCCACGTCAGGGTATTCGGCCAATTCAAAGGCATCCGCGCTTCCGGCTCCTAGGGCCGCTCATGCGCCCGGATGCAGGTGATCATAAAGACTTCGGGCGAGGGCCGCCCCGATTCCCGCGACCTTTTCAAAATCTGCGATCCCCGCGCGCAGGACACCCTGCAGGCCCCCGAAGTGTTTCAGCAACTGGCGGCGTTTCGCCGGACCGAGTCCCGGAATACTCTCCAGTATCGACTCGTTGTACCGCTTGGCGCGCTTGCGTCGGTGACCAGTAATGGCAAAACGGTGCGCCTCATCGCGGATCCGCTGGATCAGCCGCGACGCCGGCGAATGCGCCTCCGGAATACGCGGGTCCGCCTCGCCGAACACGAACAGTCGCTCCTGACCCGCTTTGCGATCCGGTCCCTTGGCCACGCCCACGAGCGTCATATCCCCGAAGCCCAGTTTCTCGAGCTCCTCGTGCACCTGGCTGATCTGTCCCAGTCCGCCGTCGATCAGGAGTAGATCCGGTGGCGGAATCTCGCCGTCCTTGATGCGCGCATAGCGTCGCTCGAGCGCTTGGCGAAGCGCACCGTAGTCATCGCCCGGTGTCACGCCCGTAATGTTGAATCGTCGGTACTCTTTCTTCAGCGGACCCTCGGGCCCGAAGACCACGCAGGACGCAACCGTCCCCTCACCGCCCGTATGACTGATATCGAAGCACTCCATGCGCGCGGGAGTCTCCGGAAGATCCAGCTCGACAGTCAGGGCAGCAAACATCTCGTCCATGCCCTTCTTCTGGGCCAGCCGCATCCGCAGAGCCTGCCCCGCATTCTCTTGCGTCAGCTCGACGTACCGAACACCCAGACCACGGACCGGGGTCCGAACTTCCACATTCCGGGAAATGCGTTCCGTCAGCGCCTGGGCCAAAGCCTCGGCGTCGTCTAACTTGCGACCCAAGAGCACTTCCGGTGGCGGCTCCTGCGTCGAGTAGTACTGCATGACGAACGAAGACAGCGCCTCTTCCGGCTCAGCGAGCGCCGCTCGCGGGAAATAGCTGCTGGTTCCGAGATTTCGTCCGCCGCGAACGAGCATCACACTGACGCAGTACTCACCAGGCTCACCGACGATTGCAAGGACGTCGACATCACGTTCACCTTCCGACGTGACGATCTGATCAGCGAGCACGCGCTTCATGGTCGCGAGCTGGTCCCTGATCACCGCCGCCCGCTCAAATTCGAGCTTGTTGGCGGCCTCCTCCATTCGAGCTTCCAGGATCGCAGTGACTTCACTGTCGCGCCCCTCCAGCACCTTCACGGCGGAGTCGATGTCCTGCGCGTACGCTTCCTTCGTAATCAGTCCAACGCATGGAGCCGAGCAACGGCCAATCTGGTGTTGCAGACACGGACGGCTGCGGTTTGCGAAGAAGCTGTCCCGGCAGTTGCGAATCCGAAACAACTTCTGCAACTGCCGCAGAGTTTCCTTTACTGCACCCGCGCCGGGAAACGGTCCGAAATAACGTCCCGGCACAGATCGCGATCCGCGATAGAAAGCCAGCCGCGGAAAATCGTGCGTGTCCTGAACCTGGATGTAGGGGAAGCTCTTATCGTCACGCAGCACCACGTTGAAACGTGGCTTGTGCGCCTTGATCAGGTTGTACTCGAGGAGCAACGCCTCGGTCTCCGAGTTGGCGACCGTGACTTCAATCTCCGCGATCTGGCCGACGAGCGCCTGAACCTTGGGATTGACGTTGCTCGCGAGGAAGTAAGTCCCTACGCGGTCCTTGAGGTTCTTCGCTTTGCCGATGTACAGAATCTCATGATCGGCGTTGTACATCCTGTACACGCCCGGCCGCCGCGGCAGCGAACCGACGAACTCCTTGGCGTCAAATCCTTTCATTGAAACTACAGGCTCGCGATCTCACACGCCCTCGCCATCACCTTTCTGAACATCTCCGGGGTGAGGACCCGGGTTGACGTGTTGTACCGGCTGCAATGGTACGAGTCCACGAGGATACGCTTGTCATCCAGCGCATGTTCCGCACCGTGTCCGAATGCGAACTTGCTGCGCTTCAAACCAAGCGCTATCAGGACGCCATCATGCGCAATTCGACCCAGCGCGAAGATCACGCGTACGGACTTCAGCTCAGCGAGCTCGGTCGCAAGGTAACCATTGCAGCGCTTGATCTCATCCGGCAGCGGTTTGTTCTCGGGCGGTACGCACTTGACCGCATTGGTGATGCGCACATTCCGTAGTTCGAGCCCGTCATCCGCCGACACCGACTCCGGTGCTGTCGCCAGTCCCAACTCGTGCAGCGTTTCGTACAGCAGAACACCAGCATAGTCACCGGTGAACGGGCGACCCGTCCGATTCGCACCGTGCATCCCCGGAGCAAGCCCGACAATCAGGATCTTCGGCGCCGAAGCCCCGAATGAAGGGACCGGGCGCGCGAAATAGTCCGGGTGCGCGTGGTGCGTCTCAGTCAGAAACTCAGCAAGCCGAGGACACTGGGTGCACTCTGGATCGTAATACGCAGTCTTTGGACCCCTGGGGGGCCGCACACCGGTAAACAAGTCCGCACCGGGTGCCGCCGGCTTTCTTCGAGCCGGCGGACGCCCCTTCGGCGTTACGAACTTCGGACGCTCGGTCTTGGTTCGCTCAGTCATCCATGTGCCGGATCACCGCCGAGGCGAACCCCGAGCAGCTCATGAGGGTTGCGCCGGGGATCAGCCGTTGCAGGTCTTCCTCGACGTTCTTGCGGCCTGCCAGCTCGCGCTTCGGCGAGCGGATCGCCTCGCGCAGCCGGGCCAGGTCGTAGGTCATTTCCTTGGCCGCAATCGTGTTCGCCACACCCTTCATGATCAGGTCGGCGGCTTCATTCCACTTCAGATACCGAAGCATCATCTCCGCCGACAGAATCAACGAGCCCGGATTGACGCGGTCCTTGCCGGCAAATCCCGGAGCCGTACCGTGCGTGGCTTCAAACACGGCGAGGCCGTCGCCGATGTTGCCGCCCGGCGCAATTCCGATACCACCCACCTGGGCAGCCAGCGCATCCGAAATATAGTCGCCATTGAGATTCAACGTCGCAATGACGTCGTACTCTTCGGGTCGCAACAACACCTGCTGCAGGAAGTTATCGGCGATCACGTCCTTGATTACGATGTCCTTGCCCGTGTTGGGATTCGGGAACGACAACCACGGCCCATCACCGATTTCCCTGGCGCCGAACTCGTCCTTCGCGAGCTGGTAGCCCCAGTTCCGGAAGGCACCTTCCGTGAACTTCATGATGTTGCCCTTGTGAACCAGCGTCACCGACACTCTGTCGTTGTCGATCGCATACTGGATCGCCTTGCGGATCAGGCGATGACTGCCCTGGCGCGACACAGGCTTGATGCCGATGCCGGAGCTGGCCGGGAAGCGGATGCCCGTGACATTGAACTCTTTCTGCAGGTACGTGATCAGCTTGTGAACCTCTGCAGTGCCCGCAGCCCACTCGATACCGGCATAGATGTCTTCCGTGTTTTCACGAAAGATCACCATGTCCGTGAGGCTGGCATCCATCATCGGGCTCGCCACGCCCGGGAAATAGCGGATCGGTCGCACGCACGCGTACAAGTCGAGGCTTTGGCGCATCGCCACATTCAGCGAGCGAATGCCACCGCCGATCGGTGTGCCCAGCGGCCCCTTGATCGAAACCACATACTCGCGTAGCGCCTGCAGAGTCTCCTCGGGAAACCACTGCCCATAGCGAGCATTCGCCTTCTCGCCGGTGAAGACCTCCATCCAGGCGATCTCGCGGCGGGTTCCATATGCCTTTTCAACTGCAGCGTTGACAACGCGCAGCATCGCTGGCGTGACATCGATACCGATGCCATCGCCTTCGATATACGGAATGATCGGCTTGTCCGGTACCTGCAGGGACAGGTCCGTGTTGATCGTGATCTTCTGACCGTGAGGGGGAACAACAATATGCTGATATTGCATTAGTGGGCCTTACACCTTGAACTCGATACCCTGGGCCAGCGGCAGCTCCCGGCTCCAGTTGATCGTGTTTGTTTGCCGGCGCATGTACGCTTTCCAGGCATCGGAGCCTGACTCGCGACCGCCGCCGGTATCCTTTTCCCCCCCGAATGCGCCGCCGATCTCAGCACCCGAAGTGCCGATGTTCACGTTGGCGATGCCGCAGTCGCTGCCCACCGCCGACAGAAACGCTTCCGCGTTCTGCAGTCGATCCGTGAAGATCGACGACGACAGGCCGTGCGCCGAGGCGTTCTGCTGTTCTAACGCCGCTTCCAGTGAATCCACCGGGATCACGTACAGAATGGGACCGAAGGTCTCCGTCTGCACAATCTCCCACTCATTGCGTGCCCGAATGATGGTGGGCTCAACATAGTTACCCGGGCCCGGGAGAACCTTGGCGCCACACAGCACCTCGCCCCCGGCCTTGCGCGCTGCCTCAATCGCAGCTTCATAACGCTCGACCGCCCCCGAATCGATCAATGGGCCCATCAAAGTGCCCGAATCGAGCGGATCGCCGATCTTCACCTGGCTGTAGGCACGGACCAGGCGCTTCTCCAACTCATCCAATCGTGATTTGTGTACCAACACTCGCCGCGTTGTCGTGCAGCGCTGACCGGCTGTACCGACCGCACCAAAGACAATGGACGGCACCGCGAGATCGAGATTGGCCGTCTCATCGACGATGATGGCGTTGTTGCCACCCAGCTCCAGCAGGCTCTTGCCGAGCCGCGCAGCAACGCGCTCGCCGACATGACGACCCACGGCAGTCGATCCTGTAAAGGAGACGAGCGCAACGCGCGGGTCCTCTACGAACCGCCCGGCCAATTCGGTTCCACCATCAATGAAGATCTGGAAAATCGGCGGCAGCTTGTTGACCTCCATCACCCGGTTGCAGATGTGCTGCACCGCGAGAGCGGTCAACGGAGTCTTCGGCGACGGCTTCCAGATAGAAGAGTTACCGCAGATGGCAGACAGGCAAGCGTTCCACGCCCACACGGCCACGGGGAAGTTGAACGCCGAGATGATCCCAACCACTCCCAGCGGATGCCACTGCTCATACATGCGGTGCTGAGGCCGCTCGGAGTGCATGGTCGAGCCATACAACATCCGCGACTGCCCCACGGCAAAGTCGGCGATGTCGATCATCTCCTGAACTTCGCCGAGACCTTCCGCAAGGATCTTGCCATTCTCGAGCGCTACCAGCGTCCCGAGGTCCTGCTTGTGACGGCGCAACTCTTCGCCCAGGAGTCGAATCGCCTCGCCCCGCTTCGGCGCCGGAACGTGGCGCCACGCGGCGGCAGCCTCAACCGCAGAGGCCATAACAGCTTCGTAGTCAGCGGCACTGGCAGAGCGCATTTCCGCAATCAACGCGCCATCAGCCGGATTGCGGACACCCACCAGGGCTCCATCCCGCGAAGTCGACCAACCCTTGGTACCGGACCACGCACCCGGGTTTGAGGCTTTCAGACCTAACCGCCCGAGCAGCGAATTGACGTCGGGCTTGCTCATGCAGCGGCCTTCTTGTGCCGCTGAGTGCCCGCCTGGCCGGACACGACCACCTGGCCGGAAATATCCTTGGTGCCGCCCGGCGCGTAGTAGCGACCGAAGCGATTGCCGATGATGTCAGTCAGACGGAACTGCTCCTGAGCCACAAACCCGGAGAACTTGCCGCGATTCTGCAGCACCAGATCCACGACGGCGGTGATGCCCGAAGCGGTGGTGACCTGGATCGCCGACCAGAGGCGGCCCGCAATGACCTGCGGATACACCTTATTTACATAGTTCTCTTCGCGCAGTTGACCGTCCTGCTTACCGGTCACCGCTGCGTAAACGATGACGACGTCCTGCAGCGTCTGCGGAACCGCGTTCTCGAGAATGTGCTTGAGCGTGCCGCGATCGTGATTCAACTTCAGATCGTTCATCAGCAGACGCATCTGATCGCAATGACCCGGATAGCGGATCGTCTTGTAGGTCATGTTCTCGCAGTCGGCACCGTGCGTCTCAGCGAGCGAGCCCAGTCCGCCGGAGGTGTTGAAAGCCTCATACAGCGTTCCGTCGATCTCAATCTCCTCGAGTCCTTCCAGTGGCGCCACGTCGGTGACACGACCATCAACAATGGCCTGACAAGGATTGCCGTACTCGTTGATCAGGCCTTCGGTCGACCACGTCAGGGAGTACTTGAGCACATTGTTGGGATGCTGGGGCAGCGCGCCGACGCGCAGCTTCACCGAACGCAACTCATCGAAGTGAGTGATCAGTTCCGCCGCGGCGATGCTGATGAATCCGGGCGCCAGACCGCACTGAGGCACGAACGCCTGGTTTGATCCGGTCGCGATCGCGCGGACGGCGCGCGTGACTTCGACGTCTTCTGTCAGGTCGAAGTAATGAGTGCCCGCTTTGCGCGCGGCCTCGGCTACACCGACATTGCAGTAGTACGGCAGGCTCGAAATGATGGCATCCACCGGGTGGTCCACCAGGTGCTTGGCCAGCGCCTGAGCGTTCGTCGCGTCCAGAGCGAAGCTCTGGAGGTTCGACGCGTCATGGGCCTGCACGACGGATTCGGCCGCATGACCGTCGACGTCGCCGAGCTGAACCTGGTAACTCCCTGATTCGGCTAGTAATCCTGAGATGAGCGCGCCAATTTTGCCCGCTCCGAGAATCAAAACACGATGCATAGGAGGTCCCCTGGAAAAAGGCGCGCATTCTGCTCCAAACCCCGCACAACGTCGAATATTGGGGTCATTTGGGATGAAAACGATGGGGTGGTAGCATCCGCCGCATTATGAGAGCACCCGAAACCACTTCGTGGCACAGCGCAAGCTGGCAGACCCGCGTTGCCCAGCAACAGCCCACCTACAAGGACACCCAGGCGCTCGAACGAGCCGTAGCCCACCTGGCACGTCTGCCGCCCATCGTGGTTTCGTGGGAAGTCGAGGCCCTGCGCGAACGGCTGGCAGCCGCACAACAAGGTAAGGCCTTCCTGCTGCAGGGAGGTGACTGCGCCGAGACGTTCGCCGACTGCGAGTCGGACCAGATCGCGAAGAAACTGAAGATCCTTCTGCAGATGAGCATCGTGCTGCTGCACGGTCTGAAGAAGCCGATCATCCGTGTCGGTCGCATGGCAGGTCAGTACGCGAAGCCGCGCTCCGCCGACAACGAGACTCGCAACGGTGTCACCTTACCGGCTTACCGTGGAGACCTGGTGAATCGGCCGGAGTTCACCGCTGAAGCGCGCGCCGCCGACCCGGAGCTGCTGCTGCGTGGTTACGAGCGCGCGGCCCTGACTTTGAATTTCGTACGCGCGCTGGTGGATGGCGGGTTTGCCGACCTGCATCACCCGGAGTACTGGGACCTCGGGTTCGTGAAGCATGCGCCGTTGAAGGACGCCTATCACCGGATCGTCAGCTCCATTGGAGATGCACTCGATTTCTTCGAGGGTATGAGCGGCCGCTCGGTCGATGAGTCACGGTTGGTGAGCTTCTATTGCAGTCACGAAGGGTTGCACCTGCTGTATGAGCAGGCACAGACTCGTTTCATTCCGCGACAGAATCGTTGGTACAACCTGTCAACGCACTATCCGTGGATCGGGATGCGCACGGCCCAGTTGGACGGCGCGCATGTGGAGTACTTCCGCGGCATTTCCAACCCTGTGGCCGTCAAAGTCGGCACCGCCATGGATACCAACTGGCTGCAGTCGCTGGTGACGACGCTCAATCCGCAGAACCAGCCGGGTAGGTTGACGCTGATTCATCGGTTCGGGGCGAAGGACATCGAAAACGCGCTGCCGCGCGCGATCGAGGCAGTCAGAGCGACGGGGCACAGCGTGTTGTGGGTTTGCGATCCCATGCATGGCAACACTGAGACCAGCACGGGTGGTTTGAAAACGCGGCGCTTTGAGAACATTCTCAAAGAGCTCGACACGGCTTTCCGTGTGCACAAGGAAATGGGGTCGTACCTGGGCGGCGTTCACATCGAGCTGACCGGGGACGATGTCACGGAGTGCACCGGCGGCGCACGCGGCCTTACGGATACGGACTTACAGCGAGCCTACCGGTCCTCGGTGGATCCGCGGTTGAACCACGAGCAGGCGTTGGAGCTGGCGATGCTGATCGCCGAGCGCAACCCCAGTCGGCGAATGGAGCGAGTCCGCTAGCGTCCCGGTAGGCGAATTTCAAACGCGGCGCCTCCCAGCGCCGTTGATGCGCCGATCGTCATCGTGCCGCCGTACAACTCGACGGTGTCCTGCACCATCGACAATCCAATTCCGTGCCCCGGCACAGTCTCATCCGTGCGCACACCGCGCTGGCCAATGCGAATCCGGTCGTCGGCGGAAATACCAGGCCCGTCATCCTCCACAAGGAAACTCAACTTCTGCCTGGCATCGGAGGCGCCATCCACCGACACCGTCAGGCGCACCGCGCTCCGACACCACTTGCAGGCGTTGTCGAGGACATTCCCGAGCAGCTCCGTCAGGTCACCCCGGTCACCCACAAACTGACATCCGGGCGCGACGACCAGCTCGATGGACAAATCCTTCCTTGCGTAGACCTTCAGCAGCGTTACTCGCAGCTCACTGACAATGGGAGTCACCTCCACTGGAGCCTGTCCCAACAGCGCACCGCCCGAGGCAGCGGCTCGTTTGAGCTGATGCTCGATGATCGCGCTCATCTTATCGATCTCGGGATTGATGACGGCTTCAGACATGCCGCTATTCGATGAAATGGCCGCACGCATGACAGCCAGTGGAGTCTTCAAACTATGCGCGAGATTCCCCAGTGTGTCGCGATACCGCGCAACCCGCTTCCGTTCGCCGACAAGCAGCGCATTGAGATTGCCCGCCACGCCACTCAACTCGCGCGGATAGCCACTGCCCAGCACGTCACTGCGACCCTCCTCGACCGCCCGAATCTCCCGCTCCATCCGCCGCACAGGTGACAACACCCAGCGCAGCACGCCAGCGAGAGCGGCCAGCAACAGCAACATCAAGCCACTGAACCAGCCAAACAACTGGCGGCGAAAGGCCCATAGTTGCTGCTCATACGGAGTCAGGCTCGCCGCCACACTGAAGGTCAGCTCGACGTGCCCGGTCCGATCCTCGAATTCGATACCGCGGCTTTCGATCTCGATTCGTTCGTGGCCGTTGTCGCCGTAGCTGATATCCCGGACACCGGCGGCGCGCATCGGGCCGAAATCAATAGATGCACCCGCGGTCGAGGGCGAGCGCCACGGTTCCTTGTTCTTGCTGGAGATGATCTGCGCATACAGCCCGGAGCGGGGGGTCCGCAGGCGGGCGGCGAGATCATTCGACTCGGGCGCGTATTTGCCGTCAGGTTGAGGTTCGGCGGCCGCAATGAGCGCCACCGTCTGTGAATCCAACAGCTGCTGCAGCGAGCGATCCGCCAACTCGCGGAACCCGTTGTCCAGCACCATCATCATCACGCCGAAGAACACAGCCAGCGGGATCGAAACAGAGATCAGGAGCCGCTGGCTGAGTGAATGCAAGGGTCAGACGCCTGTCGAAACCACAGTCGCCATCATACAGGCGAGCAGCGTCGAACCGGCGTCCCGCGCGTCACGCCGTTGACGACCGTGCAAGCGCGAAGCGGTAACCACGCCCACGCAGCGTTTCAATGGGTTTGACACTGTCCTGCGGGTCGAGCTTGCGGCGCAGGCGTCCGACCAGCACCTCGATCACGTTGCTGTCCCGCTCCGACTCTTCATCGTAGAGGCGCTCGGTCAGCTCGGTTTTGGAGATGACCTCGCCGGCGCGCAGCATCAGATGCTCGAGGATCCGGTATTCAAACGTGGTGAGCTCAACCGGGGCGCCATTGACCTTCACCGTCTGGGCGCGGGTGTCGAGGGACACCGCACCGCAGGCCAGCTCGGGGCTAGCCCAGCCGCCCGACCGGCGCAACAGCGCCTGCACTCGTGCCAACACTTCCTCGAAGTGGAACGGCTTGGCGACGTAGTCGTCAGCGCCGGCCTGCAGCCCTTCGACTTTGTCCTGCCAGCGATCGCGAGCCGTGAGAATCAGGATGGGATAGCTCTTGCGCTGCTCGCGCACCCGGCGAATCACTTCCAGGCCGGAAACCTTCGGTAAGCCGAGATCGACGATGGCCACATCGAGCGGAAACTCGAGGGCGGCGAACATCCCCTCCTCGCCATCGCTGGCCACATCCACTGTGAAACCCGCTTCGGCGAGCTTTTCCTTGAGGGAGTCGCGCAGGGCCACTTCATCTTCGACGATGAGAACACGCATGCTGCTATTGTCCCCTATAACACCGAGCCGTTGGAGGCATCCACGCGGACGGTCCAGACACGGCCGGATTCATTGAGCATTCGCAGAACGTAGACAGTGCGGCCCTCGTTGTGCTGAGTCTCGGCACGGACCACCTTGGCCTTGAACCGTTGCTCCGCCATTTTGACCGCCTGCTCCATAGATACGCTCGCGGCCGCAAAGGTCATGGGCCGCTGGTCCTCCGTCGCAGGTGCCACGGGCGCCACAAAGGCTAGTGCTGCGGGAACCGCAAGCACCCAGGCGAGTAGTGAGGAGCGCATCTTCATGTGAACGCTACCTGGGCAGCGGTGAATGCGGACTGAACCGCTGAGCGGCCACCGCGGGCTGCGGCGCCGGATGCCCTGGGCGGCGGGCTGGCCGGGACCAGACTCGATTCAGGCTTTCTTGGCCTTCTGCCAGAGATCTTCCCAAGCGGCCGGCGATAACGATTCCAGCTTGCTGCCGGCGGCAGCGGCCAGGGATTCCATGTGGCGAAAGCGGCGCTCGAACTTTGCGTTCGCTGCCCGCAGGGCCTCTTCCGGATCGACTTTCAGGTGTAGCGTCCAATTGGCAATGGCGAACAGCAGGTCGCCCAGCTCCTCAGTTACGCGCTCCGGCTCGTCGGCGGCCAGGGCCTCATCGACCTCGCCCAGTTCCTCGAGCACCTTGTCCCGGACCTGGCGCGGCTCCTGCCAATCAAACCCAACACGGGCCGCCCGCCGTCCCAGTTTGGCCGCCCGCGCGAGCGCCGGCAGTGCTTTGGGGACATCCGCCAACGCACTCGTGTCCGGTGATTTCTGGCGCTGTGCGGCAGAGGCCCGCTCGCGTGCTTTCAACTCTTCCCAATTGCGGCTCTGAGCTTCGATGCCTTCCCGCGGAGCCTTGTCAACCTCCTGGCCAAACACGTGGGGATGGCGTCGCACCAGCTTATCGTGAATCGAAGTGGCAACGCCCGAGAAATCGAACAGGCCGGCTTCCTCGGCCATTCTCGAGTGAAATACAATTTGAAACAACAGGTCGCCGAGCTCGTCGCGCAACTGCTGCGGATCGTTGCGATCGATGGCATCAGCCACTTCGTACGCTTCTTCGATCGTGTAGGGAGCGATAGTTTTGAAGGTTTGCTCTCGATCCCACGGGCAACCCCCGTTGGGGTCGCGCAGGCGTCGCATCAACTCCAACAGTGCGTGCATCGGATCACTCATCGCTATTGTTCATCTCTCAGGCCCGCCAGCTCGGCAACGGTCGCAGGGTCATCAGCCACACACAGCCGATACAGATTCAACAGCATGCCCGCGGTCGCTCCCCAGATGTTGCGCCCCTGGTATTGGATGTCCCACACCTCGAGCTCGCCGGCACCGCCGAACTTGCGGCGTTGCGAGCGTTGATTGCCCGGTTCAAACACGAAGCTCAACGGCACTTCGAACGTGTCGCTCACTTCCTGCGAGTCCAGCAACAGCTCGAAGCCCGGCTGCACGAACGCGACTACCGGTGTCACCCGAAAGCCACTCAACAGAATGTGATCGGCGAGATAGCCCACCACGGATATATACCGCGCCTCGAGCCCGATCTCCTCATGCGCCTCGCGCAAGGCCGCGGCGCTCGGCCCCGCATCCTCCGGCTCGATGCGTCCGCCGGGAAAACTGATCTGGCCCGCGTGATTCTTCAATTGACTGGCGCGCTGAGTGAGCAGCACCGTCAATTCCGCGTCCCGCTCGACCACTGGAACCAACACCGCCGCCGCGATGGGCGCAGTCGGCAGATACGCCTGCAAAGCGCGGCTTTCCGCGAGTGACAGACCCGGTGTCAACCAATCTTCCCTGGCGTGGCGCGGCCGCGTGTTGGCGAGCCGCGCTTCTATGCGCACGCGCCAGTCATGCGGGCTGATCAACCTCCGCCCGTCGCTACCCTGCGCGGGATCATCGTGCATGGAGTAGGATCAACCTCCGCCGCTGCTGCTGCCCTTGAGGCCGCCGCGTACCAGCTCCGCAGGATCCAACAGCCGGGCCAGTTCCTCGCGCGGCAGGTCAGTCATTTGTTCGGCCACTTCGCGGATCGGTTTGCCTTGCGCATACGCCTTCTTGGCAATGGCAGCGCCCTTCTCATAGCCGATGACTGGATTCAACGCGGTCACGAGAATCGGATTCCGATCCAGCGCCTCCGCGATGCGCTCCTGGTTGACCTTGAAACCGGCGATTGCGTTGTCCGCCAGCGCCCGCGACACGTTCGCAAGCAAACGGATGCTTTCGAGGAGGCTGTACGCGATCACCGGCAGCATCACATTCAACTGAAAGTTGCCCGACTGCCCGCCGATCGTAATCGTCGCATCGTTGCCAATGACCTTGGCCGCAACCATGGTGGTGGCTTCCGGAATCACCGGATTCACCTTGCCCGGCATGATGCTGCTGCCCGGCTGCAGCGCCGGCAGCGCGATCTCGCCGAGGCCTGCGAGCGGTCCGCTGTTCATCCAGCGCAGATCGTTGGCGATCTTCATCAGGCTGACGGCAATCACCTTGAGCTGTCCTGACAACTCCACCGCGGTGTCCTGCGATGACAGGCCCTCGAAAAAATTGCGCCCGGGCCTGAAGGCAAGTCCGGTCAGGTCCGACAGCTCCTGAGCGAAACGCGCACCGAATTCAGGGTGCGCATTGATCCCCGTACCAACCGCAGTGCCGCCTTGAGGCAGCGCATGCAATCGCGGCTCGACGGATATCAGGCGCTCGATGCCGTGCTCGATCTGCGTCCGCCAACCGGACAACTCCTGCCCGAGCGTCACCGGCATCGCATCCATTAAATGTGTCCGACCCGTCTTGACGACGTTCCCGACCTCCCGCTCTTTCGCACGCAACACATCGCGCAAATGTTCGAGCGCCGGCACCAATTCCCGCTTCACAGTCAAAGCCGCACTCACGTGAATGGCCGTCGGGATCGAATCGTTGCTGCTCTGTCCCATGTTGACATGATCGTTCGGATGTACGGGCCGGCCCAGCCGACGCGTGGCGAGCGAGGCGATTACCTCGTTGGCGTTCATGTTCGTGCTCGTGCCCGAGCCCGTCTGAAAAATGTCGATGGGGAACTGCTCATCGTGTCGACCTGCGGCCACATCGGCGGCGGCGCCATCAATCGCCTGCGCAACCGCGGCGTCGAGCAGCTCGAGGCGGGTGTTGGCGCGTGCGGCGGCCTGCTTCACCAGCGCCAGCGCGCCGATGAAAGCGCGCGGCAGCGGAATTCCGCTGATAGGAAAATTCTGCACGGCCCGTTGGGTCTGCGCACCCCAGAGCGCGTCAGCGGGAACCTGCAGCTCCCCCATGCTGTCGCGCTCGATCCGAAACGAATTCGTCATGACGGCACCTTGCTGAGCTCTTGCGTTATCATTGCAAATCGTAGCACTTCGAGGCTCTCCATACGCATGACGGCTCTTTCCCGCGACGCTTTGCCCCCGGTCGAGGCTCTTTCCCCCGTTGACGGACGTTATCGTGCGGCAACGGCGCCGTTGCGCGGAATTCTGTCCGAGGCGGGACTCATCCGGGAGCGCATCCGGGTCGAAGCTCACTGGCTGCTGCACCTGTCGGCCTCGGTGCCACAGCTTGCCGGGTCGGCTCTACCCGCTTCCGTCGTGGAACGCGCCCGGCAGCTCGCGAACGACCCCGATGACGGCGCCGCTGAAGCCGTGAAGGTCATCGAAGCCGGCATCAATCACGATGTGAAAGCGGTTGAGTATTACGTCAGACAACAATTGGGCGCGGCCGGCGCGAGCGCAGCTACTCTCGAGCTCGTTCACTTCGGTTGCACGTCCGAAGATATCAACAACCTGAGTTACGCCCGCATGTTGAAATCAGCGCGCGCGACTCTCGCTGAAGCACTTCAGACACGTATCGATGAGCTCGCTGAGTTTGCACATCGCTACGCGGATGTCGCGATGCTCGCGCGCACTCATGGCCAACCCGCGAGCCCCACAACACTCGGCAAGGAGTTTGCCAACGTCACCGCGCGCCTGCGCCGCGCACTGCAGCGCTGGCAGGCGGTTGCCATCCTCGGGAAAATGAATGGCGCCGTGGGCAACTTCAACGCCCACGTGGCCGCGGTTCCGGATGCGGACTGGCCCAACATCAGCCGGCTCTTCATCGAGGCCCTGGAGTTGCACCTGAATCCCTACACGACGCAGATCGAGCCACACGACTGGATCGCGGAGTACTGCGATGCCGTGGCCGCGATCAACGTCGTGCTGATCGATCTGAGTCGCGATGTGTGGGGTTACATATCGTTGGGGTATCTGCGCCAGCGCCCGGTGGCCGGCGAAGTGGGCTCATCGACGATGCCCCACAAGGTGAATCCCATCGACTTCGAGAATTGCGAGGGCAACCTCGGGATCGCGAACGCGCTGCTCAGGCATTTTGCCGAAAAGCTGCCGGTATCGCGCTGGCAGCGGGATCTCACGGATTCCACGGTGCTCCGCAACATCGGCGTGGCACTGGGCCATACTTTGATTGCCTGGCGGGCCCTGGGCCGCGGCATGGGCAAAGTGGCCGCCGACCCCGAGCGGATTGCGGCTGACATCCGCAACGCCTGGGAAGTCCTCGGCGAGGCCGTGCAGACGGTACTGCGCGCCACCGGCTCCCCAAGCGGGTATGAGCGCCTCAAGGACTTCACGCGCGGCCGCGCGATCGACGCACAGTCACTGGCCGCATTCATCGAAACGTTGCCATTGAGTGACACTGAAAAGGCGCGTCTGAAGGCGTTGCGACCCGAGGACTACACAGGGCTGGCCGCGCGGTTGGCGCGTGACATCTGAACTACTTGTGACGTGCTGCGCGCTTTTCGTGTGTGAGCGCCACCATCCAGCCTCAAACCGTGACAGGTTCGGCAACCCAATGTAGGTCCCGTCACTAAGATCCTCCGAGCCTGCCATTGAGCAGGCGCAGTGGCAGTGCCGCTTGTGGACATAATCGGGGAATTTGACTTAAACAGTACACTCGCGCAGATGCAGAATGCGCGCTACACACCCGAATCCGCCGGTCGGGTGGACCCACGAGCCAACTCCCGGCAAGGGACTGAAACTCTGAGTGTACTGACGACGCTTCCGGAGGTGCGGGCCGCGGTCAACGAGATCGCGAGCAGCGCCCGCCGCCTGATCTCCATCTATACCCCCGATCTCGAACCCGATCTGTACGATCAGACTTCCTTCCTCGAAGTCATCAAACACTTTGTTCTCACCCGCAGCTTCTCCAAAGTGCGGGTGTTGCTGTCCGAGCCCACGCGCGTCATGCGTGACAGCAACCGGTTTGTATCGATGGGACGGCGCCTGTCGAGTTGCATCGACATCCGCTACGTTGCCGCTCAAGCTCCACAGCGAGCGTCCGCTTATCTGATCGCTGACGATCGCGCGATCATGTATCGCATGCGCGCGGACACGTGGGACGGCATAGCTGATGTAAACAATCCTCCCGTCGCGCGCCTGTATTTGCAGGAGTTCGACGCTGTCTGGAACGCAAGCGCTGTAGATCAGGGCCTTCGCGTCGCTCGCCGCGGCTAATCATTTATCCTTATCTATTACAATGGGCGGTATGTCCGCTGCCCTCCTGCCCGAAATCACCGTTGCTGCTATCGCTGAGACCGACGGACGCTTCCTCGTAGTCGAAGAACGCATCAACCAGCGCCTGGTGTTCAACCAGCCCGCCGGTCACGTGGAGCAGGGAGAGTCACTGCTCACAGCCGTCATTCGCGAAACGCGCGAAGAAACTGCATGGCGTTTCGATCCTAAGTCCCTGATTGGCGTATACCTTTGGCGCAGCCCCGAAAGCGGTGTCACGACCATGCGCTTTGCGTTCGGCGGCGTCGTGGATGATCACCAGCCGCAGCAGGCCCTTGATGACGGCATCGTCCGCACCCATTGGATGTCGCGGGCGGATTTGCAGCGTCGCGAGCAGCGGCTCCGAAGTCCGTTGGTCATGCGATGCATCGAGGACTATCTGACCGGTCAGCGTCAGCCAATCACAGCCGTGGGCCATCTCGATCTTCAGACTGCACATTCAATCACTGCGGTAACCGTCTGATGGATAAGTCCGTCATTGTCGGTCTATCGGGCGGAGTCGATTCCGCGGTGGCCGCCCTGCTGCTCAAGGAACAGGGTTGGGCGGTACAGGGGCTCTTCATGAGCAACTGGGAAGAGGACGACGACGGCTACTGTACAGCCGCACAGGACTTCCAGGACGCCCGGGCCATCGCGCACGAGCTCGATATTCCCCTGCACCGGGTGAGCTTCGCGGCCGAATACAAAGCGCGCGTCTTCGAATATTTCCTCAACGAGCAGCGTGCAGGCAGGACTCCAAATCCGGACGTGCTTTGCAATCGTGAGATCAAGTTCGGCGTCGCTCTTCGGTACGTACGAAGGCTGGGCGCCTCTCACTTCGCCACCGGCCACTACGCCCGGATCATTAACGGCCCGCAGGGCGTAGAGCTTCATAAGGCCCTGGATGGCAGCAAGGACCAGAGCTACTTCCTTCATGCCGTGGCGGCGGAGCATCTGTCCCAAACGCTCATGCCGCTTGGCGAGATTGAGAAGAGCGCTGTGCGTGAACGAGCGCGTCGCGCCGGATTACCGGTGTATGACAAGCCGGACAGCACGGGCATCTGCTTCATTGGCGAACGCCCGTTTCGGGAGTTTCTCAGCCAGTTTCTCGAGCAGCGCCCGGGCCCGATCGAATCACCCGAGGGCGAAGTGCTCGGGACCCACCAGGGCCTCGCCTTCTACACTCTCGGCCAGCGCGAAGGGCTGCATATCGGCGGAAAGCGCGGTCGACTGGAGCAGCCCTGGTATCTGGCGGCGAAGGACGGCGCGCGCAACGCGCTCATCGTGGTGCAGGGGCACGATCACCCGCTGCTGCGCAGTTCATCGCTGACGACGGGGCCGGTGCACTGGCTGGTGGACCCGCGAACCGCACCATTTCGTTGCACCGTCAAAGTACGTTACCGCCAAGTAGACCAGGTCGCGACGTTCGAGCCTAAAGGGGATGGCACCGCTCGGATCCTTTTCGATGAGCCGCAGCGGGCGGTGACACCCGGTCAGTACGCGGTCGCGTACGAGAATGACCGCTGTCTCGGTGGCGGTGTGATCGAATCGGTCCATTCCACAGCGGAGCAACAAGCAGCAGCGTAGCGAAATCTATATAATTCGCCGCGCTTTTTTTACGGGAGTATTCATGACAAACAGCTTCAACGCGCGGACGACACTCAGCAGTGGCGGTCGCAATTTCGACATCTGGAGCCTCGCCGCTCTTCCCCAGGAGAAAGTAGCGCGACTCCCCTACTCCCTGAAAATCCTGCTGGAAAACCTGCTGCGCTTCGAAGACGGAGTGAACGTCACCCGTGCTGACATCGACGCGCTGCTCAACTGGGATCCGGCCGCAACCCCTTCGTACGAAATCGCATTCACGCCGGCCCGCGTAATTCTTCAGGACTTCACCGGCGTGCCCTGCGTCGTCGACCTTGCCGCAATGCGCGATGCGATCGTCAAGCTGGGTGGCGATGCCGAGCGCGTCAACCCGCTCGCCCCGGCCGAGTTGGTTATCGACCACTCGGTGCAGGTCGATGAATACGGCAAATCCAACTCCCTGGCGGCCAACACCGCAATCGAATTCAGTCGCAACGGCGAGCGCTATTCCTTCCTGCGCTGGGGCCAGACCGCGTTCCGCAACTTCAAGGTGGTTCCACCGAACACCGGCATCGTGCACCAGGTCAACCTAGAGTACCTGGGCCGCGTCATTTTCGACGGTGAAGTCGATGGCAAGCCGCGAGCATATCCGGACACACTCGTCGGAACGGACTCTCACACCACGATGATCAATGGCCTCGGCGTGCTGGGCTGGGGCGTCGGTGGCATCGAAGCTGAAGCGGCCATGCTCGGCCAGCCGGTGACCATGTTGATCCCGCAGGTAATCGGCTTCCGCCTCAACGGCAAGTTGAGGCCTGGAGCCACGGCCACCGACCTGGTGCTGACCGTCGTGGAAATGCTCCGCAAGAAAGGCGTCGTGGACAAGTTCGTCGAATTCTTCGGCGATGGTCTTGCGAACCTGCCGCTCGCCGACCGCGCAACCATTGCCAACATGGCGCCGGAGTACGGCAGCACCTGCGGCATCTTCCCGATCGATGATGAAACGATCCGCTACCTCGAGCTCTCGGGCCGCCCGCGCGACCGCATCGACCTGACAGCCGCCTACGCGAAGCACCAGGGCATGTGGCGCAACAACGGCGACACACCCGCCCAATACACCGATGTGTTGGAATTGGACCTCAGCACGGTCGAGCCGAGCCTTGCCGGCCCGCGCCGTCCGCAGGACCGCGTACCGCTGCAGAACGCGAAGTCGGTCTACCAGACCAACGGCAAGAAGACCGCCGATGAGCGGGCTGTGAAGAATGCCGGTGCAAAGGGCGTTGCAACCGCCACTCTCGACGGCAAGACCTTCGAGTTGAAGGACGGCGCGGTACTGATCGCAGCCATCACGAGCTGCACCAACACGTCCAACCCGTCAGTGATGATCGGCTCGGGTCTGCTCGCCCGCAAAGCGGTGGCAAAGGGCCTCACCTCGAAGCCCTGGGTCAAGACCAGCCTCGCGCCCGGCTCGCGGGTGGTGACGGACTACTTTGAGAAGGCTGGCGTCCTGGGCGATCTGGCGGCGTTGGGATTCGACGTGGTGGGTTACGGGTGCACCACCTGCATCGGCAACTCAGGACCGTTGAAGCCAGAAATCTCTGCCGCGGTCAAAGCCGGCGACATCACTGCGTGCTCGGTGTTGTCCGGTAACCGTAACTTCGAGGGCCGCGTGCACCCCGAAGTGAAGATGAACTTCCTCGCCTCCCCGCCGCTCGTCGTCGCTTACGCGATCGCCGGCACCCTGGACATTGATCTGACCAGGGAGCCGCTCGGCACCGGCAAGGACGGCAAGCCGGTCATGCTCGCCGACATCTGGCCAAGCGACCAGGAGGTGCAGGAATCGCTGACGAAGTCGATCGATTCGGCGATGTTCCAGAGGAGCTACGCCAGCGTGTTCACGGGCGATGCGAACTGGACCAGCATCAAGGTGCCTGAAGGCAAGCGCTACACATGGGATGCGAAGTCCACCTACGTCAAGAACCCGCCTTACTTCGACGGCATGACGATGACTCCGGGCACTCTCTCGGACATCAAGGGAGCCCGCGCGCTCGCCGTGCTGGGGGACTCGGTCACGACGGACCACATCTCTCCGGCCGGTAACATCTCGAAATCGAGCCCTGCCGCGAAATACCTGGTTGAACAGGGAGTACAGTCTGTCGACTTCAACTCCTACGGTGCCCGCCGCGGCAACCACGAAGTCATGATGCGCGGTACGTTCGCCAACATCCGCCTGCGGAACCTGTTGGTCCCCGGGGTTGAAGGCGGCGTCTCGGTCCACCTGCCGACCAACGAACAGATGTCGATCTACGACGCTGCCATGAAGTACAAGAAGGAAGGCACTCCACTCGTGATCCTGGCAGGCCGTGAGTACGGCACTGGGTCATCCCGTGACTGGGCTGCGAAGGGTACGATGCTGTTGGGCGTCAAGGCTGTGATTTCCGAGAGCTTCGAGCGTATCCACCGCTCCAACCTCATCGGCATGGGTGTTGTACCGCTGCAGTTCCTCCCCGGCCAGAACGCCCAGTCGCTCGGCCTGACGGGTCGCGAAGTGTTTGACATCAGCGGCCTGACTGTCGGCGATGCGAAGGAAGTGTCGGTCGTTGCAACTCCTCCGGATGGCGGTAAGCCGATCAGCTTCAAGGCGCGTGTGCGTATCGACACGCCGAAGGAGCGAGAGTACTACCGGCACGGCGGAATCCTGCAGTACGTGCTTCGTCAGCTCGCGGCCCCAGGAAAGGCCGCCTGAGGACTCCGGTACAACTGGCGGTATTCGACCTAGACGGGACCATTACCCATCGCGATACGCTTCTTCCGTACGTGATGGGTTTCCCGATGAGCACGCCCAGGAAATACCTGGGCATGCTCACTCTCTGTTGGACTGTCTTTCTCTTTGTTCTGCGCCTGCGCGATCATGGGCAGGTCAAGTCCGACTTCATTCGCTCCACACTGCGCGGGCAGCCGCGCGCCAAGATCGAGGCGTGGACCGCCGAGTTTGTACCTGCGGTCATCAAGAACGGAGTTTTCGCCGACGCGCTGGGTCGGATCGAGCAGCATCGCAAAGAAGGTGCGCGGCTCGTGCTGATGAGTGCAAGCACTGACCTCTATGTGCCTGCGTTCGGAGCCGCACTCGGGTTCGATGAGGTGATTTGCACGGGCGTCCGATGGGACGGGGATCGCCTGGATGGCCATCTGACGACGCCCAATCGTCGGGGAAAAGAAAAGACCCGCTGCTTTGAACAGATCCGCAAGGGATTCACTACCGCGGCCTACGGCAACGCAGGCAGCGACCTCGACCACATGCGGCTCGCGGATCAGCCGCTATTGGTAAACGCCTCGGCGAGCGCCAAGCGAGCCGCTGAGCGCATAGGCGTCGCGATCGCTGAGCACTGGCGCTGAGCCGGTCAGCGGCTGAGTCCGGGAGCCCCGCTCACATGGACGTCCGGATCGTCCACAGCTCCGGAAAGAACTTCAGTTCCAGCGCCTTGGCAAGATAAGACACCCCGCCCGTGCCACCCGTGCCGGGCTTGTAGCCGATGATGCGCTCGACCGTCTTCAGATGATGGCAGCGCCACAACTGGAATTTCTGGTCGAGATCCACCAGCCGCTCGGCCAACTCGTACAGATCCCAGTCCTTCTCAGCGTTGTGATACACACCCAGCCACGCACCGGCCACTTGTTTGCTGGCGACGTACGGTTCCTTGAAATCGCGGGTGAGGTAGTTCTCGGGGATGCCATATCCCCGGCGGCTCAAAAGCCGCAGCACCTCGTCATACAACGACGGGGCTTCGAGCGTGCTTTGCAATGCGGCGTGTGCCTCCGGATCCCGCTTGTGAACATCCACCATCTGCGGGTGTTTGTTTCCGAGCATAAACTCCAGCATCCGGTATTGGACCGACTGGAATCCGGATGATCGTCCCAGCGCGTTTCGGAATGCTGAGTACTCGGACGGCGTCATGGTGGATAACACATCCCAGGTCGCGATCAGTTGCGTCTGGACGTGTGTCACCCGGGCGAGCATCTTGAATGACGGGTCGAGATCATCGCGTCGCACGCACTCGAGCACGCCCCGTAGCTCGTGAAGCATCAGACGCATCCACAGCTCCGAGGACTGATGGACGATGATGAACATCATCTCATCGTGTTCGTACGTCAGCGGCTTCTGCGCGTCGAGAATCTTATTGAGCTGCAGATACTCGCCGTAGGACAGCGATGAGCCGAGCTCCCAGTGAATGGCCTCGTTGGACAGATCTACCTTCTCGGTCATGCCGGGTTGTCCTCAGCGAAGACCCAGGACGGTACGCGCCGCCATCCGTCCAGCAGCTCGCGGTCGAGCCGCCGGTAATCGGGACAGTGTCGGCCGACGATCTGCCAGAAACGGCGTGAGTGATTCATCTGCTCGGTATGGGACAGCTCGTGGATCATGAGATAGCGCACCACCTGCGGGCGCTGGAACATCAGGCAGCAATTCAGGCTGATCGTGCCGCGCGTGGAGCAGCTGCCCCAGCGACTGCGCTGGCGCCGGATCAGGACCCGCTCAAAATCAAAACCCAGCTCCCGGGCCAGGGCATGCAAGTTCGGGCCGAGCACGTCAGTCGCGCGCTCAGTGAGCCAGCGACGCAATAGCTGCCGCACGGCACGACCATCCTTCGTATCACCCTCGAGAGACAGCAGCCCATGGCCTATCGGCTTCAGGCGCAAACGCTTACCAACTCCGGTGAGGTGAATGCGCCACACTTCTCCGCAAGCTGCGAGATCGATTTGCGTTGGCGGAAAAGGCGCCGCGGGAATTGCGCGAGCTCGCGCCTCTTCGCGTTTACGCTCGATCCAGGTGCGATGTCTCTCAACGAATCGCTCGACAGTGAGCGCCGACGTACGCGACGGCACGACGACTTCCACGCGACCGGTGTGAAACACGCGCACAGTAAGACGACGTGCGCGATTGCTCTCGCGAACGACCCATCCCTGAGCGGCGTCCTTATCGGACCACAACGGCAACTGAGACGTAACCATGCCTAGCACAGTACTGATGATGCACCGAGAGGATAGCAGTCGTCATCCTAAGGTGAGGCAGACGCGTAATCGATGTTCGGCTAGCATCGCCCCGCGTGAGTGAACCCATTCTCGAAGTCCGCAATCTCATCAAGCACTACCCCAACGTGACGGCCGTCAATGGCCTCTCACTGGCCGTGCCTGAAGGCATCTGTTTCGGGCTGCTCGGCCCGAATGGCGCCGGAAAGACCACGACCATTGAAATCATGGAGGGGATTCTGGAGGCGACCTCCGGAGACGTGCGCTATCGCGGAGCACCGCTCGATCAGCGCTTCCGCGAAGAAGCGGGCATTCTCTTCCAGAAAACGGCGCTGCAGGATTTTCTCACTGTTCGCCAGAGCATCACACTGTTCCGTGGACTGTATTCGCGCGGCCTCAGCGTCGATGATGTCATCCGCATGTGCGCATTGGAGAAACTGGAGAGCCGTGACAATCGCAAGCTCTCTGGTGGGCAACAGCAGCGTTTGCTGCTCGCCATCGCGCTGGTCAACGACCCGTCAGTGCTGTTCCTCGATGAGCCGACGACCGGTCTCGATCCGCAGGCGCGCCGCAATTTCTGGTCACTCATCCAGTCCATCAAAGAGCGCAAGAAGACGATCATCCTCACCACCCATTACATGGAAGAGGCTGAGCTGCTGTGCGATGAGATCGCGATCGTGGATGGGGGCCGCATCATCGCGCAGGGACCACCGCGTCGCCTGCTGCAGGAGCACTTCGCTGAAGTGATGCTGGAGCTGCCGAAACAGGACTTCCCCGTCAGCGCCCGCAGCCTGCCACTGCGGATCATCGATATCGCGGAACGGATCGAGATCACCACTGACGATCTGGATGGGACGCTGCGCACGCTCATTGACGCACACGTGCCACTCAACAACCTGCGAATCCGCCCGGCAAATCTCGAAGATTTGTTTCTGGAGCTCACCGGCAAGGAACTGCGCGCGTGATCAAACGACTGCTGGCGGTGTGGCATGCGCGCAATCTCGAGTTCGTCCGCGATCGCAGGACGATGATCTTCGCATTGCTCATGCCGATCGCGCTCGTGGTGGGCATGAGTTTCATATTCGGGGGCAAGGAGCGCCCGTTCTTCAAGGTCGGCGTCATTGCCACCGTGATCGACAAACAGGCCCATCCGTTCCTGAGCGAGCGCTATGTGGAGTTTGTCCCCATTACGGATCAGGCCACCGGCCTGCGTAAGGTGACACACCAACAGATCGACCTGCTGCTCGATCTGCATGGCGCACCCCGCTACTGGGTCAACACCGACTCGCCCAAGGGCTACATAGCTGAAAAGCTGCTCCTCGCCTCGGCGGCGGGCGCGCAACGCGAGCCCGTGACGGGAGCTGCCGTGAGGTATGTGGACTACCTGTTCCCGGGCATCCTGGGAATGAACATGATGTTCGGTTGCCTCTTCGGTGTGGGCTATGTCGTATTGCGATACCGCAAGAGCGGTTTTCTCAAGCGGCTGCACGCGACGCCCTTGTCGGCGTTTGAGTTTCTGACGGCGCAGGTCCTCTCGCGCCTGGGAATAATTGCGTTCGTGACCACCGTGTTGTATTTCGGCATCGGCACGATCATCCACTTTCATCGCGCCGGCAGCGGACTGCTGGTGATCCTGATCGGCGTGCTCGGCGCCCTCTCGATGGTGGCAATGGGCCTCACGATCGCGGCGCGCTTCGCCAGCGAAGAGGTTGTGGGCGGTCTGTTGAACCTGCTCACCTGGCCCATGATGCTGCTGTCGGGCGTCTGGTATTCCCTGGAGGGCTCGCCCCGATGGGTGCAATGGGTAGCCGGCCTCTTCCCACTGACTCATGTCCTGAATGCGGCGCGGGCCGTCATGATTGACGGCGCCGGCCTCCCCGAAATCAGCACCGACCTGATTTACCTCGCCGCGACGGCTCTGGTATTTCTGGCGTTTGGCGCCTGGTCGTTCAAGTGGCGCTATGACTGAACCCAAGAAGGTACGACTTGCGTTTCTACAGTGACAATACGGCCACGGCCGCCCCTGAAATCCTTGCAGCCATTACGGAAGCCAACCAGGGACACACGATTGCCTACGGCGATGACCCTTGGACACAACGACTCGACGAGGTTCTGGGGAAGTTCTTCGGCACGGAAGTGCGCGCGTTCGCCGTCACTACAGGCACTGCCGCCAACTCATTGACCCTCGCTACGCTGAGCCCTCCGTGGGGTGCGATTTACGCGCACGAGGAAGGCCACATCGGCGTCGATGAATGCGGCGCCCCGCAATTCTTCACCGGTGGCGCACAGTTGGTTTCCCTGTTAGGCGAAAACGCCAAACTGACGCCCGCCGTGCTTCGGGCCGCGATCGACAAACATCCCGCGAACGTCCATACGGTGCAACCGGCGGTAGTGTCACTGACGCAGGCCACCGAGTTGGGAACCGCGTATCGCCCCGATGAGATCGCGGCGATCAGCAGGCTCGCACATGAACGCGGGCTGGCGGTGCAGATGGACGGCGCCCGCTTCGCCAACGCGCTGGCGTTTCTCGATTGTCATCCCGGCGATGTGACATGGCGCGCCGGCGTGGATGTGTTGTCCTTTGGTGCCACCAAGAACGGGGCTCTCGCTGCCGAAGCGGTTGTATTCTTTGATCGCGAGCGGGTGCGGGACTTTGAATTCCGGCGCAAACGCGCGGGCCATCTGATCTCGAAGTCACGCTTTGTGGCGGCTCAGTTGCTGGCGTATGTTGAAACAGGTGTATGGCAACGGAACGCTCGCCGCGCCAACGCGTTTGCGCAACGGATCGGGCGCGCTGCCGGCAGGACGTTGATGCATCCTGTAGAAGCGAACGAAGTGTTTGCACGGCTCGGCGAAGAACGCAAGACAGACCTTCGTGCCGCCGGCTTTGGGTTCTACGACTGGGGTCCCGCTCGCAGCGGCGAAGCACGCTTCGTCGCGTCCTGGGACCAGCGCGAAGAAGATGTCGCATCGCTGTGCAAAGCACTCGGCGGTTAGTGCTATGATTCGAACCAGAAGAATAATAACAAGGGATCAAACCCGTGAAATGGACTTCCGTGGTCGCAGTGCTTGCGACTCTGGTCGCATCGACCGCCCGAGCCGATATCCTCGATGTTGACTTAAATCAACTCATCGACGCCGCCGCCGCGTCCAGGAACCGCTTCGCGGTCGACATTCCGCATCCCGTTTCCGGAACCAACGCATGGAACTACAGCGTGCGCATTCCGGGCGCGATATCCATGTCTTTTCATGCATCTGGAATCAGCCTCCCGGGGAATGCGGTTCTCACGGTGACGGCTGGGAATACAACCACTACTTATCACGGGCGTGACATGAGCGACGGAGGCCTGTGGGGACGGCCCCTGCTGGGTGACACTCTGAACTTCACCCTGACTGGTGCGGGCGCCAGCATCCAGATACAGAGCTTCCAGGCGGGTTATCGCGCGCTCGGCGGAGTCGTGCCGGATCATCAGCACTACACTGCGCGCATCAAGGCGCTCGCCGTTGCCGACTGCACGCAGAACTATTCCTGTAACGCTACGGATGCGAATCGAGGTCCCGCGCGAGCAACCGTTGCTGTGCTGGTGGGCAACCAGTACCAATGCACGGGTACTCTCCTCAACAACACCAGCCATGATGCGACTCCCTACATCCTGACCGCGCGGCACTGTCAAACCGGCAAGATGGGCGGCGGCAATCCGGATGCGGCGCAATCCGTCACCGTTTATTGGGATGCCGTCACTGCATGCGGGTCCACCCTGGGCTCGATATATGACGGCACCGCGATGACTCAGTCCGGTGCGACGACCGTGGTCGAGCAGCAGGATGCGTGGCTGATCCGCCTGAATTCACAGCCGGCGGCGCAGGACGCGTACTTTGCGGGTTGGGACGCAACTGGCAGCGTGTTTACCGGGGGCTATTCGATTCATCACGCGCTCGGAAGCAACAAACAATATGTTGGTTGGAGTGGCCAGGCTGTCTACCAGCCCATGACCCGGGCAGCCGTGGGCGTGAACTATGAGTCGACCTTCTGGTCGCTCGTAAACGGGGTTGGCAAGACCGGTGCAGGTGCCTCCGGCAGCGCGGTGTTCGATCCGGACAATCGGGTCGTTGGGAGCGAAACGCTTGCACTGCTCGTTGCGGGAGAGAACACCGCGGGCGTTTGTCCGGCCAACCCGGCCCCGGCTTCGACCGCCAATTATACGGCGCTGTCCGGAGTGTGGACTTCGACTGCAGACGCGACGAGTACAACGGGTGAGCGCACGCTGCAATCGGTGCTCGATCCGACGAACACCGGAAAACTGGTGATCGACGGTTTCACGCTGACGCCGGTGTCGCTTACGGCTGATACCAGTTTCCTGCGCACGGATCAGCAACTGACCCTTACTTGGAATGCGCCAGGCGCCCTGTCCTGTACCGCCAGCGGCGGATGGTCGGGTGCGCGTGCGGCCAGTGGCTCCGTCAAGGTGAGCAACCTGACTGGCGGGCACGTGGACTATGTGTTGAGTTGCCAGACAGCCAGCGGCGTCGGGCAGGCGGATGTGGGTGTTGACTGGACCTACATTCAGCCCGTTGCATGGGTGGGTGTGGACTCTCAGACTGTGAATGTCGGCGATGCCATCAATCTGAACTGGTATTCGAATGTCGGGCCGTGCACGGCCACCGGCGGACAGACGGGCGATGGATGGGCCGGAGCGAAGGACGAGTCTGGAGTTCAGACGGTGTACGCGGCGCGGTCGGGCACGGAAGTCTTCACGCTAACCTGCGGGACGTGGGCTCACGTGGCTTCGTATCAGGCGGCTGTGACAGTCGTCGCGCCTCCAGGAGCGAGCCAATCGGCCAGCCCGCCGCCCACGACGGTGACCGCCACGCCGCCTGCAACATCGAGCAATTCCTCCGGCAATGGCGCCGACAACACGCCCAGCTCCACGTCAGGTGCCAATGGTTCCGGAAGTGCTAATGGCGCCAACGCCGGCAGCAGCGGCGACAACACAGCCGGCGGTGGTGGTACCGGCAGCGGCAGCACTGGCGGTGGCAGCACTGGCGGTGGCAGCACCGGCGGTGGCAGCACCGGCAGCGGCAGCACTGGCGGTGGTGGCACCGGCAGCGGCAACACCCGCGGTGGCGGCAGCGGCGGCACCGGCGGGGGCGACACCGGCACCACCGGCGGCACCGGCAGTGGCAGTACTGGCACCGCAGGTGCCGATGCCGGCGCAGGCGGCGGTGGCGCGCTGGACCTCTACTGGTTGAGCGCCCTCAGCGCCCTGCTCGTCCTCAAAGCTCGCGCAAACCGGTCGTCACGGGTAGCCGCGCCGCACGAATCGCCGGCAGCAGCCCGCCAACCATCCCGATCGCGATCGAGATGACCAACCCCCAAAACACCAGCTCCGGCGTGACCCTGAAGTTGAACACCACCTGGGTAAAGGTCTGCCCCATCGTGGACACCGTCATGTTGTTGAACAACACATAGGCGATCACTGCCCCCAGCAACCCGCCCACCAGCGCCAGCAACAGCGCCTCGATCATCACTGACACCAGCACCGGCAGACCGCCAAATCCGATGGCCCGTAGCGTGGCAATCTCCTTCCCGCGAGCCGCCACTGCCGCGTACATACTGTTCAGTGCTGCGAAAATCGCGCCGAGCGCCATGATGATGGTGACAATCCCCGCCAACACGCCGATCGTTCTGCGAAAGTCACGCGTCTGCCCGCTGAAATAGTCCTGCTCATCCTTCACATCCACCGTCAGCCGTGGATCCCCGCTCAGGGCGCTCTTCAGCTTATCGAGCCCATCGGGACCGTCGAGCCCCACTCGAACCGAACTTTCGCCGGTGCGGTTGAAGGTCGTCCGGGCGACGTTGACGTCCGTCCACAGCTCACTTTCGTTCGCATCACCCGATTGAAACACACCGACAACCGTCCAGTCGGAGCCGCGCATGCGGACATGACTGCCCAGCGCCGCACCTTTGAACTGCTGTGACACGCCCCGCCCGACGATGAGCTCGCGCAATCCCGTCGTGAAGTTGCGGCCTTCCACAATCTTCACCTGCGGCCGCAGGAGGAATGCCTCAGGCTCGACGCCTCGTACAGTGATGTTCGCGGCGTCCTTGGTGTCAGTACCGCGCAGCAGCTCGGCAATGATCATCATCTCCGCCGAGGCAATGGGCTTGCCGTCAGCTCCAACCCGGATGCCTTTCGCCTGTTTGATGATATCGGCATCTTCCCGGCTCAATCCCGAGTTGATCTCGGTGTCCGATCCGCCGCGCATCACAATGGCGACATCCGTGCGGCCCGCCGCCTTCAACGTGGTGGCAAATCCCGTCGACATCGCCAGCAGAGCCGTGAATACCGCCACCACGCCTGCGAGGCCGATGACGATCACCAACGAAGGCGCCCACCGCTCCGGAATGCTGCGGATATTGATACCGGTAATGGCTGCAGTTTGCCTGAACATAAAGGTTTCCTACCGGCCCGCCAACGCATCGACAATCTTGAGGCTCCGTGCCCGCAGGGCCGGCAGCAATCCAACGGCCAGGCTCATCACCACGATGGCGCCGATGCCGATCGCCCAGATCACCCCATTGACGTTGAGCTGGAACTGACCACCCGTGGCCTGCTCCACCATTGCACCCAACACAGTGGCCAGCGCGAGACCGACGATGCCTCCGACCAGGCACAGCGCAACGGCTTCCGCCAGGACGAACCCGAGAACGCTGCCGTCCGTAAATCCCAGCGTTTTCAACACGGCCAGCTCGGGCACCCGCTCGCGCACACTCTGCGCCATCGTGTTACCCACCACCAGCAGTAACGTGAAAAACACGGCGAACAGGATCCACCGCACAATCAGCCCGATATCCCCGATCTGCTTCACAAAGCTGAGATTGAAGTCCTTCTCGGTCTGGGTCTTGGTCTCATCGGGCGAATTCTCGAACATGGCATCGACTGTCTTGGTGACCTGCGCGGCGTCCGCGCCCGTCGCCAGCTTCAGAATGTAGAAGTTGGTCCGGCCTTTGCCGAACATATTGGCTTCATCAAAGTAGTCGTGGTTGATGAAGACGGCGTTCGTCTGCTTCCGCCAGCTATCGTCCTTGCCGTCATAGATACCGACCAGGTCGAATGCCCACGACTTGCTGCCGCCCTTCTGCGGATAGATGTTCGAGGACAACGGGATCTTCTGGCCGACCTTCCAGCCGTATTTGTCGGCCAGCATTTTCCCCGCGACCATCGCGGTGCGGGTGTGCTCGAAAGCCTTCCACTGCTCCTCGGGCATCACCCACTCGGGATACACATCGTGGTAGCGCTCAGGATCGACCGCGAAAGTGAACACCTGGGTGTTTTCCTGCCAGACACCGCCGAACCATTGCGAGTACGCGACCCGCGCCACCCCGGGCACGGACTCGAGCTTGGGGACCATGCTGAGGGGCAACGCCTGCGTAAAGGAGACGCGCGCCTGGGTCATCAGCCGGGTTGCGCCGATAAAATCGGCGCCCGAATTGAAGATCGAGTTGAGCGACTGCAACAACCCGAACAACAAAAACGCCATGATCACCGACAGAATGGTGAGAATGGTCCGGGTCTTCTTGCGGAACAGGTTGGCAATGACAAAGCCGGTACGGGTCATGACGACACTCTCAGGCGGCGGCCTGCTCCAACAACTGGCCTTTCTCGAGATGCAGGATGCGGCGGGCGAACTCTGCAGCCTTGGGATCGTGGGTCACCATCACGATGGTCTTGCCGTGCTCGCGGTTCAGTACCTGCAGGAGCCCCAGGATCTCATCCGCCGTCTTGCGGTCCAGGTCACCCGTCGGCTCGTCGCAGACCAGCAGTTGCGGATCCGACACGAGCGCGCGTGCAATGGCCACGCGTTGTTCCTGACCACCCGACAGCTCCCGCGGCTTGTGGCGAGCGCGATCGGACAGGCCCACGACCTGCAGGGCGACGGCCACGTTCTTCTTGCGCTGCGCTGACGACAAGTTGGTCAACAGCAGCGGCAATTCAACATTGGCCTCGGCGGTCAACACCGGCATGAGGTTGTAGAACTGGAACACGAAGCCCACGTTGTGGGCCCGCCAATGGGCGAGCTGCCCGCTCGAGAGCTGATCGATGCGGCTGCCGCCCACTGAAATCTGGCCCGAGGTCGGCTGGTCCAGGCCGCCGATCAGGTTCAGGAGCGTGGTTTTACCGGAGCCGGAGGGCCCCATGAGAGCCACGAAGTCGCCCTTGGGAATGTCGATGCTCAGACCATGGAGCACTTCGACCTTCTGCTTGCCGCGCTCGTAGGTCTTGGTAACGCTGCGGATCTCAACCATGGACTCGGTCATGGGGCTACCTCAACTGTGGCATCGTCCTTTAATTCGGCGGGCGCATCCACGATGACCGATTCGCCCGGGCTCACACCGGTCTCCACCTGTCGCGAATTTCCGAATGACCCACCCAGGGTCACGACACGGCGGTGGGCCTTATGGTCCTTCATAACAAACAAAACGTCCTGGTTGCCATCGCGGCGCAACGCCGAGGACGGCACCAGGACGCCGACCGGTGGACGGGCATCGGCCGCAACCGGCTTCTTCTCTTCCAGGAAGGATACGCGCACACCCATGTCAGGGACGATGCGGTCGTCCTTGCTGTCAATGCCGATGCGCACCTTGACGGTCGCTTTCGAGCGGTCGGCGGTGGGGATGATGGCGATCACATGGGATGGAATCTTCCAATCCGGGTAGGCATTCAACACGGCGTCGACGGGTTGTTTCGGTTGAACGCGGTTGATGTACGCCTCATTGACGTCGACTTCGATCTCCAGCGAATCCATATCCACGAGCGTACCAATGCCCGTACGGGTGAAACCTCCGCCAGCCGAAAATGGCGAGACGATTTCGCCGACCTGCGCGGCCTTGGCGATCACCACGCCGGTGAACGGCGCATGGATAGTGCAGTAGTCGAGCTGCACCTGCGCGGAGCGGACATTGGCGGCTGCCAGGTCGATCTGCCGGCGCTGGCTTTCCAACTGGGCGCTCTGAGTTTCCACCAGCGTCCGCGCCTGCTCCACGGCCTGTTCCGAGACGAGCTTGCGTTGGACCAGGTCTTCGGCCCGCCTCACGTCGCGTTGGTCCTGAGCGAGCTGCGACTGAAATTGCACGAGCAAGGCGCGCGCTGACTGCAATTGCGCATTGGCCTGCGCGAGCGCCGCTCGCTGCTGGGTATCGTCGAGGCGGGCCAACACCTGGCCCAGCTTCACGTGATCACCCTCCTCGATCAACACTTCGATGAGGGTACCGGTGATCTGTGCCGACACAGTTGCTTCACGGCGCGCTGTCACATAACCGGTCGCGTCCAATACGGATGACGAAGGCGGTCCGCCGGTCGTCATGGGCTGCGCCATGGCTGTGTGCACGGTCACCGCGGATCGATTGGTTTTTAGCAGCCAGATGGCAATGGCAAGCAGAATGAGAACGAGCACGGCGACGGCAATCCACGGCCAGCGCCGGCGGGTTTCATCGGGTTGCTCGCGGGCGCTGCGATCGATACGCAACTGGTGGAGCAATGCGCCCTTGTCAGTATCCCCATCGGGCGGCGTGTTGGGTTGTGCTGCCAAACTCGTCCCTTCAACCTGAGGTGATCTTTTTCATCAGCCGGCGCGCCTCGGCGAACTCCGGCGCGATGAGCAACGCACGCTCCAGTGCGTCCCGCGCCTGGAGAGTCGCACCCCGATCCAGCTGGCATTTTGCCAGATAAACGTACGCTTCGGCGGCTCCCCAGCCCGGCAGATGCTCAGTTTCCCGTCGCTCTGCCTCAAAAGCCGCGGCAGCCTGCTGGAAACCCTGCAGGGCGCGGTTCTTGTCGGCCTCACTCGCTTTGGGGCGCTCATACATTGAAGCCGCGTCCAGCAGCAGGACACGCGGATTTTTCGGGGCAGCGTGCCGGGCCTTCTCAATCAGCGAGCCGCTCTTTGAAGCCGCAAACGGCGCCCGCCACGCTTGCAGGCCCGCCAACAGCTCGAGACAGGCCGACTCCAACGCCAGGCCTTCCGCGGAGTCACTTTGCAGCTTCGCCGCCGCATCGAGATTGTCCACGCACGCCTGCGCGGTCTCCTTCGCCCGACTTTTGTCTCTGGCGAACGCGAGTTGGCTCGAGCGATAGTTGGCCAGGCCGAGATAGTAGCGCCGCATGGCACTGTCGGAGTCCGAAGGGCCGAGCAGCTCCATCACGTTGTCGAGCGCCCGTACATCTTCAGTGTAGTAGCTGTACTGGATGCGACTCTCCATATCGAGCCAGTTCGGCTTCTCGGCCGCCTGCACAGCCATGGATAGGAGAGCGCAGCCGAAGCCCACGCACAGAGTCTTCACGAGCATCAGCCCCGCCGTGTACGTAGAATGTCCTTCACACATGATAGCTACTTCCCTGATAGATATCGGCATCAATCTCGCTCACGACAGCTTCAATGCGGATCGCGAGGAAGTCATTGCGCGCGCAATGGTCGCTGGCGTGGTGCAAATGATGGTGACTGGCTCTAGCGGCGAGAGCACTCGCCAGGCTATCGAGCTGGCACGGACGCATCCCGGCGTGCTGTTTGCCACGGCGGGCGTCCATCCGCACTACGCCAAAGAGCTCACTGACGAGTTGTTGGTGGAGCTGCGCCAACTCGCACCTCTGCCGCAGGTGGTCGCTGTCGGCGAATGCGGGCTGGACTATTTTCGGGACCTCTCGCCCCGCGCCGTGCAGCAGAAGGCGTTTCATCGCCAGCTCGAGCTGGCCGAGCTGGTCGGCAAGCCGGTCTTCCTGCACCAGCGCGATGCGCATGACGATTTTGTGTCCATTCTCCGCGAGCACCGCAGCTCTCTCGTGGGCGGCGTCGCTCATTGCTTCACGGGCAATCACCACGAGCTCGCGGCCTACCAGGACATGGATCTGTTCATCGGCATCACCGGCTGGATCTGCGATGAGCGTCGCGGAGCCCATCTGGTGCCGCTCATGAAGGAGATTGCAGCGGATCGGCTGCTCATCGAAACCGACGGGCCCTATCTGCTACCGCGGGATCTCCCCTCGAAACCCGAGTCGCGGCGCAATGAGTCCGCTCATTTGCCGCACATCGCAGCCACGATCGCGCGGGCTCGCGGCGAATCGCTGGAACAGTTCGCTGCCGCCTCGACCGCGGCGGCACGGCACCTGTTTGCTCTTCCCGAGCTACAATAGGCCATGAATATCGACCGGCTCACAAAGGGCATCAACGCGGTCTGGGACGACTCCATTGTTGATCGTCTCACCGCCTACATCCGCATTCCGAACAAGTCGCCCATGTTCGACCCGGATTGGGAACGCAACGGGCACATGGAAGCGGCCATCAACCTCATGGCCGAGTGGTGTCGCGCTCAGCCCGTTGCGGGCATGCGCGTGGAAGTGCGGCGACTGCCAGGGAAAACGCCCTTGCTGTTCATTGATATCCCGGGCGAGCTGCCGGGCAGCGTGCTGCTGTACGGACACCTGGATAAGCAACCTGAATTTCCCGGTTGGCTGCCTGGGCTCGGGCCTTGGGAGCCGGTACTGCGGGACGGCAAGCTATATGGCCGTGGCGGCGCCGACGACGGCTACGCGGTGTTCGCTTCGCTCACCGCGATCACGGCACTGAAGGCTCAGAAAGTGCCTCTCGCGCGCTGCGTGCTGCTCATCGAAGCCTGCGAAGAAAGTGGCAGCGTCGATCTGCCCGCGCACTTGGATGCCTTGGGAGATCAGATCGGCGATCCATCGCTCGTGATCTGCCTCGATGCGGAATGCGGTAACTACGACCAGGTTTGGTGTACGACCTCCCTGCGTGGAAACCTCACCGGCAATTTACGTGTTCGCGTTCTCACGGAAGGGGTGCACTCGGGAATGGCGACGGGGATTGCGCCGACGCCGTTCCGGATTATTGAGCAGCTCATGGCGCGGCTGGAAAATCCCGTCACCGGGGATGTGTTGGTGGACGAGTTGCAGGTTGCTGTCCCGAAGGACCGGCGCGCGCAAATCTCCGCTGCCGCGAAAGTGCTCGGCGCCGAAGTGGCCGGGAAAGTGCCGTTCGCGAAAGGCGTACAGCCCCTATCCAACGATCCCGTCGAGTTGTTGATCAACAGCACCTGGCGCGCAACGGTCGCCATTACGGGAGCAGACGGTCTTCCCGCTGTGAGGTCGGCGGGCAACGTGTTGTTGCCGGAAATTACGTTCAAGATTTCCCTGAGGCTCGCGCCGACTACGGACGGGGACGCGGCTACAAAGGCCGTCAAGGAAACGCTGGAGCACGATCCGCCGTACGGTGCGCAGGTTAGTTTCGAAGACGCCTCCGCGTCTGCGGGCTGGAACGCTCCGCCGTTCGCAGCCTGGCTGGAGCAATCGATTTCGACTGCCTCCAAAGCGATTTACGGTCAGGAATCCGTTTACATGGGGGCCGGCGGCACCATCCCGTTCATGGCCATGTTGGGTGCACGCTTTCCCAAGACGCAGTTCTTCATTACGGGCGTGTTGGGCCCGCAGGCCAATGCTCACGGCCCGAATGAGTTTCTACACGTGGAGTATGCGAAGAAGCTGACGGCTTGCGTGTCGCTGGTGCTCGCGGACCACGCACGGACGCTCGCTTAGCGCATGTGCGCCATGTAGCTGGGGGTCACGGCTTTCTTGACCTTCCCCCAGCCGTCCGAAAAGGTAGCGATCGCGTCGTGCTCGCCACCCGGAAACTCAGCATTCAACGAGTCCACCATTAGAGTGAACTTCGGCAGACCCTTGGGGAATTTGCCACGGCGTGTAAATACGATGCGCCCTTCCACAGGCACTTCGCCCGCCACTCCGCGGACTGCCGCAATACGGTCATACAACGCGCTCTGCGGATTCGGGAAGGTGAACCGGCGAGGACCGTCCATTACAGTCCACTCCGCCATCTGATCGCCGCCGAAGATGTTTCCCTGCACATCGCGCAGGTCTACGACCAGGATCCCGCGCGTGGTGAGCAGCAGGAAGTCGACGTGGAATCCACCGCCCATACCGTCCGGCACGAGTGTGTCAACGAGGTGATCGGAGCCCACCGCAGTTACAGCCGCGCGTAGCGCAGACCGCATCCGGTACTGCCGATACCAGCGCCATACCCACGCGGCCGCGAAGCCGAGCACGGCGGCAGCCGCAATCAGCGCCCACGCCGTAGGCGGAAGCTTTTCCAACTCCTCCACTAGGCTCTCCCAACACTCAACGCGGTCCGCAGCGACGCCAGCTCAGGCTCGATTTCCGTGAGCTCGGTGGGCCGCGCGAACAGCTCGGCCAGCGTCTCGGGGACCGGGATTTTACGACCGATCAAGGGCTCGACAATCTCGGAGAATTTAGCGGGGTGCGCCGTAGACACGATTATCCACCGTCCCGGGCGCTTGCCGACGACGAGTCGCTCATAAACTTCCGCGGCCGTCGCCGTGTGCGGACACCAGATCTGACCATAACGCTCGAAGCCCTTTCGGATGCGCTCGCGAATGGCCGCATCATCCACGGTTTCGGCGCTCACTGCAGTGCGCAGTTGCGCCAAATCGGCAAAAAGTGAGCGCAGGCGTTCCATATTACTGGGATTGCCTACATCCATGGCGGACGCGAGCGTCGCAATACTCGGACGCGGACGCCATTCGCCCGTGTGGAGGAAATCCGTCACGGTTTGATTCGCATTGTGCGCGAGCACGATGTCACGAATGGGAAGCCCGACCTTGCGCGCCCAGATACACGCGGCTGCATTGCCGAGGTTGCCACTGGGAATGATGTACGACGCGGGCTCGCCATGTTTCTTCCAGACTTCCAGACTGCTCGCAGCGTAGTACACCGCTTGCGGCAGCAGGCGGCCCAAATTGATGCTGTTTGCCGACGACAACTGCGTTTGCTGTCGCAATTCGGGATCAACAAACGCCTGTTTGACGAGTCGCTGGCAATCGTCAAATGTGCCGTGCACCGCAAACGATTTTACATTACCTCCCCAGCACGTGAGCTGACGCTCCTGTGTGGGTGACACGAGGCCCTTCGGAAACAACACACCGACGTTGATTCCCGGTCGTCCATGGAAAGCTGCGGCAACGGCGCCGCCGGTGTCGCCGGAGGTCGCTACCAGAATCGTGATGGGCTGTGAGCCCGGTTCACGCAGGCGAGCGAAGTTGGCCGCCAGAAAGCGCGCGCCGAAGTCCTTGAACGCGGCTGTTGGACCGTGAAACAACTCCAGAACCCCCAAGCCATCGTCGAGCGTCGCGAGCGGCGCGGGGAAATTGAAGGCCTCGGCGGTGATTTCCGGCAGCTGCGGCGCGAGCGGATCGCCGCTCACAAACGGCGCGATCAGACGGGTCGCAATCCCCGGGAGAGTCGTCTCGCGGCTGAGTGCCTGGATGTCGATGCTGGGCCAGGATGTAGGTACATACAGCCCGCCGTCCGGCGCCAGCCCCTGCAGCAGCGCCTGGCTGAAACTGATCGAGGTGGTGGCGTCGCGGGTGCTGGCAAAGCGGATGGGTTCGGTCACGATTCGATTACTCGCGCGCCCGCCGATTCGATCGCGACGATCCATTCGTCGAGTTGAATCGATTTGCGCTCGAATTCGCGGCTCATGGCGCTACGCACCGCGACTGCATTGGATTCACGTGCCCACGCGAACATGGTGGGACCTGCACCGGAGATCGAGCAGCCGAGGGCGCCCGCCTCCATCGCCGCGCGCCGCACTTCCTGGAACCCCGGGATCAGCGCCTGGCGCTGCGGCTCGATGACCACATCCTCGAGGGAGGCGCGGATCATGTCCAGGTCGTTGGTGTAACAGCCGGAAATGAAACCGGCCAGGTTGGCGGTCTGCCAGACGAAATCAGACAGGTCGACGGTGCGCTTCAAAATAGACCGGGCCTGTTTGGTCGACAGAAACATGTGGGGATGCATGATCACGGCGCGCACATCCGGCGGCACCGGGATCTGCTTGACGCGCGGATGATCAATGCCGACCGTCAACACCAACCCACCGAACAACGATGGCGAAATGTTGTCGACGTGCAGAGAGCCGCTCGCCACCGCCTCGCCCTGCATGGCGAATTTCAGCAGCTCGAGCTTGCTCACCGGCTCCGGCAACACCGCATTCGCAGCGACTACCGCGCCCACGGCGGAGGCGGCCGAGCCACCGAGACCGGAGCCCAGCGGAATGCCCTTCTCAATTTCCATCGTGAAGCCGAACGGAAGCTTCAGGCCTTCGCACATGGCGAGGAGAGCCTGGCCCGCGGTGTTGCGCGTTGGGTCCGTAGGCAGGTCGCCCGCGATACCATGGATGCGGCTGATGCCAACACCCGGCTCGTCGCGCCGAGTCACCGTGATCTTGTCGCCCAGCGAGTCAACGGCAAATCCGAGGATGTCGAACCCGATCGCCACGTTGCCAACCGAGGCCGGCGCGAACACCGTTGCACGCTCGCGGACGCTCGACGACGCATTGGTCCCACCAGGCGCAGCGGTAGCGGCCGATCGCGCCGCCACCCCGGTGTCGATGGAGCTCATAGGCGCGCTCCAAGGTACGCGGCAAGGCGCAGCAGGTCCGCGAACACACCGCCCGCCGTAACTTCAGGGCCGGCGCCCGGTCCCTGCACGATCAGCGGATTGTCGCAGTAACGGCGCGTGGCAAATCGAACCACGTTGTCAGTCAGCGCGATGTTGGCAAACGCATGTTTGGTATCCAACTCCACCACGCCGACGGTCGCTTTGCCGTCCGCGGTCAGGCGGCCGACATAACGCAACACCTTGTTCCTGGAGCGCGCGGTCTCCAAGCGGTCATTCATGATGGAGTCGTGTTGTGGCAGACGCGTCATGAACTCATCGATGGAGCCTGTCTCGAGGCCGGCCGGCACCAGGCTTTCCACTTTGACATCCGCCATTTCGAGCTCGAGGCCGATTTCGCGGCCCAGGATGATGAGCTTGCGGGCCACGTCCAGGCCGGACAGGTCATCGCGTGGATCGGGCTCGGTGTAACCGCGCTGCCGGGCATCGCGCACGATGTCAGACCAGGCTTTTTTGCCGTCGTATGTATTGAACAGGTAGGCGAGTGTTCCGGAGAAGATTCCTTCGACACTCGTGATGTCGTCGCCCGTCTCGCGCAGGTCGCGCAGAGTCTGCACCACCGGCAAACCCGCACCGACGGTCGTCTCGTATAGATAGTGAGCCTGACCGGCCTTACGTGCGTCCTTGAGCCGGTGATAGAACGGCAAGTCTGCGCTGTTGGCTTTCTTGTTCGGAGTAACGATGTGAATGCCGGCGGCCAACCACTCGGGATAGCGTTTGGCGATATCCGCACTCGCCGTGCAGTCGATCAGGACCGTGTGCGGCAGATAGTCGACGCGCACGTGCTCCATGAACTTGCCGAAATCCGCGTCGATGGCGTCCGCGTCGAACTTCTCTTTCCAGTTATCCAGGGCCACGCCGCCTTCGGCGAGCAGCATGCGCGTGGACGTCATGATTCCGCGCACGCGGAAGTCCAACTTGGCCTCCGTCTGCAACCGCGCGCTCTGGGACGCCAACTGGTTGAGCAACACCTTGCCCACAGTACCCGGACCGATTACGCCCACGGAGATCGTGTGGGGTGACAGGTACAGACCGGCGTGCACGGCCCGCAGGGCCCGCGTTGCATGTTTGCCATCGACGACCACGGAGATGTTGCGCTCGGAGGCACCCTGGGCGATGGCCTTGATGTTGACACTGGCGCTGCCGAGGGCATTGAACACTTTCGCCGCGACACCGGGCTGACCCGCCATGCCGTCACCGACCGCTGCGAGGATCGCCAGGTCCGGAGTCACATCCACGTCCTGGATCTGACCTTCCTTCAATTCACGCTCGAACGCGGCGCGCACCACCGCAGCGGCGCGTTCGGCCTGGTCCTGCGGAATGGCGCAGCAGATGGAATGTTCGGAGCTGCCCTGGGAAATGAGGATGACCGAGATCCCCTCTTCGCGCAGAGCACCGAACAGGCGATTGGCCGTGCCCGGCACGCCGATCATGCCGGCGCCTTCCAGGTTGATGAGCGCCGTGTTTTCAATACTGGTGATGCCCTTCACAGGCAGCACCGACTTGGGATCCGCGCAAATCAGCGTCCCGACCTTTTCTGGTGCAAACGTGTTGCGGATCCAGATGGGAATGCCGCTACCAACCGCCGGAGCCATGGTCTGAGGATGGATGACCTTCGCACCGAAGTACGCGAGCTCCATGGCCTCGTTGTATGACAAGGAATCGATGATGGTGGCATCAGGTACCCGCCTCGGGTCGGCCGACAACACACCGTCCACGTCAGTCCAGATCTGGATCTCCGCGGAGTCCAGCAACGCGCCGAAAATGGACCCCGAGAAGTCGCTGCCGTTGCGACCCAGCGTGGTCTGCACCCCGCGCCGGTCGGAAGCAATGAATCCGGTGATGATGAGCGTGCCTTTATAGGCCTCAGGCACGAGCTCCCGCATCTTGGCTCGCGATTCAGCCCACTGGATACCGGGACCGAGCGGGCCCCATTCCACGACGACGACCTTGCGGGCATCGATCCACTGGAACGGGCCAGCGCGCCCCGAGCGCTCTTCCATGAAGCGGTGGAACAGCTTGGTGGACCAGATCTCACCGTAGCCCGCAATCAGGTCGCTGACGTTCTTGGCTGCCGAGCGAGTCAGCTTGACGGTGTGGAGAATGCCCTCGAGATCGTGGCAGTCGCGGTCGAAGCCGGCGAGGTACAGCCTGGCCGACTGAGCGGTCAGCAGGGTTTCGGCAATGGTCGCGTGCCGGGCGCGCAACGAGGCAATTTCACTGCGGTAACTGTCGTCCTGGCGCTCAGCCAGGGACACGAGCCTCAAGAGAGCGTCGGTGACGCCTCTGCAGGCTGACAGAACCACGCCCAGGCGCGACGTAGGCTGGGAGTCGAGAATAGCTGCCACGCGGCGGAAGCAATCAGCGTCAGCGACGCTGGAGCCTCCGAACTTGTGCACAACCCAGGAGTCGGCCGCGGCACGGGCCGGAGTTTGGACTTTAGACATGCAGAAAGATCTGAAAAGTTTAGAGAAAAAGCGATGCGACTCTACTGACGCGCCGGAGTGCGCGCAATGATTGCGTACTGATATCTATATACTGGACAGGGTGGAATCCCTACTCGGTCCCCTGCTTCCCCTGTTCGAACGCGAGCGCGCCGCGGGACGCGCGGTTGCCCTCGGTCTGCTCGTGGAGACAGCGGGCTCCACTTACCGTAAGCCCGGCGCCTTGATGCTGATCGCCGCGAATGGCGATTCGGCGGGCCTGCTCTCGGGCGGCTGCCTGGAGGGGGACCTCGCCGAGTACGCGCGTTCGGTGATCGAAACCGGGACGGCGCGGCTCGTCACTTATGACATGCGCGGCGGCGATGACCTCGTGTGGGGGCTGGGCCTGGGTTGCGAAGGCGCCATGCACATACTTCTGATCCGCGTGGGGCCCGCCAACGATTGGCAGCCGCTCGAGCATTTCTCCAGGTCGCTCGCCGCTCATCAGCCGGCCTCCGTGGGTATCGTCGTTGCGTCGGAGCGCACGGACTCGCCCGTGGGCACTGTTGTTCTGCGCGGGGACGAGGTTGATAGAGCACTGGTTGCAGCGGCCCAGTCCGGGCGTACCGGTTGGTTTGAGAGCGCCGCACCGCGTTGGAAGGTGTTTGTCCTGCCGCTGTCGCTGCCTCCCAAGTTGTTGCTGTTGGGAGCCGGACCGGATGCCGCGCCGGTGGTTGATTTCGCCGCGCGACTGAATTGGAAGATCACGCTGGTGGATCATCGGCCTGCGTACGCGGATGCCAGTCACTTTCCGTTCGCAGAGCGCGTGTTGCAGGCGCAGCCGGATGAATTGCTGAGCGTCGTAGACCCGAGGCAGTTTGCAGCCGCCGTGGTGATGAGCCATCACCTGCCCTCTGATCTGAAATATCTACGGGCCCTGGCTGCGACCGAGATTCCTTATATCGGCTTGCTGGGTCCTGCCGCCCGCCGTGAACGGCTGCTCTCGGATCTCGAGGCAGATGCGGACAGGATCCGCACACGGCTGCACGCACCGGTGGGATTGCCGCTCGGCGGCCGGTCGCCGGAGTCGATTGCGCTGTCCATCGTCGCGCAGATCCATGCATTCGTACATAACGGTAGCGCCCATTCGCATGAACGAAATACAGATCATCCAGGGACAGCTCGCAACCGAGCGAGCGCACTTCGCTGAAGTCACGCAACTGTCCGCCGCGAATGGCGCCGGCGGGTCCGACTTCGCGGCCGCGTGCACGGATTACTTTGCATTCGCCGTCACACGCTTCGAGCCCCCGGTCGCTGAACGCCTGGCCGCCACCCTCGCCCGCGGTCTGAACGCCGAATTCCTGAGGGCTTTTGACGAAGGCGCGCGCAACCATTTCGCGAAGTTGGACACCCTGCTCACCCGCAACCTGCCGGTGACCGAATGGCGCGCGATCTCGCGGATCGATGCGGATTCGATTTTCGCCGAGCGCGCCCGATACGCTCGCCTCAAAGCGGCGCTTCCCACATGAGCGCGGGCGCCGATTCCGCTGAAGGCCTGCATGCCATCGTTCTGGCGGCCGGCGCCTCAACCCGGTTCGGCTCGCCCAAACAACTCGTTCGGGTAGCCGGCCGGCCTCTACTGCACACGGCGGTGGCACGTGCCGCTGATGTCGCTGGATCCGCTATAACCGTTGTCCTCGGTGCTCACGCTGCCGAGCTGACACCCCTGCTGACACATACCCAGGCGTTGGTTGTCATAAATCGCGAATGGCGCGAAGGCATGGCCAGCTCGATCCGCGCCGGCGTCTCGCGACTGCCCGCGAGTTGCAACGCTGTGTTGCTCATGGTGGTGGATCAGGCCGCTGTGACTGCTGAAGACCTCCAACGCCTCGTCGGTGCCTGGCGCAGGCAACCTGACTACGTCGTAGCAGCACGTTACGGAATGACCACCGGTGTCCCCGCGATATTTCCGCGATCTGTGTTTTCAGACCTGGTCGCGCTGCGCGGCGACGTGGGCGCGAGGGTTCTGCTGCAGCGCAATCCGGACCGTGTAGTGAGGGTCCCGATGGCCAGCGCAGCGATTGATCTGGACACGCCTGAAGACCTCCTGAAAATCGATTCCAAGAGGTAAAAATTCCTTATACTTGACAGGGTTACGCGTCTTATCTAATATAGTTTCTATGTTGGATTTTAACCCTCTTTCTCTATCCCTTCCGCAAGCGCTGGCGAGCGCTTTGCGGCGTCTCACCCACCTTGCTCACACCAGCTCCTGGGACCAGTGGGCGGTACAGCGTCTGACTCCAACCCAACGTCGAATACTCGACGTGGTCGCCTCGCGGCGTGAGAGCCTGACTCTGTCAGCGTTGGCCCGGGAGCTCGGCGTTACCCCTGCAACCGCCTCGGACAGTGTCGGTGCGCTGGAGTCGAAAGGTCTGATCCAGAAGCGCCGCAGTGAAGTTGACGGACGTGCGTTGGCTTTGATGTTGACGAGTGAGGGGCAGAGTTCCGTTACGGCACTGGCCGCGCTGCCGGATCCGCTGTTGAACGCGTTTGACGCGCTAACAACTGACGAACAAGAGATTTTCTATCGTTCGGCCATCAAGATGATTCATGGCCTGCAGGAGTCAGGCGCCCTGCCCGTGTCGCGCATGTGCGTGCGATGTCAGCATTTCGAGCCGTTTCGCGCCACTGCGGATGAAGGGCATCCGCATTATTGTCATCTCGCGGGCTCACCGCTGGCGGACCGGCACCTGCGCATCGAGTGCCCGGAACACGAGGCCGGCGACGAAGCAACACAGGAGGCCACCTGGCAGCGTTACAACCGCCAGGGGCCCCTGAAACAACAAAGTTAGATCATCGATCGAGAATGCGGCGAGCCTGCAGCAGGTGCGGCTTGTCGAGCATCTTGCCGTCGAGGCTCACAACACCGGCAGCCGGTGATTGTGCAAACGCGGTAACCACCTGCTGCGCCCACTCGAGCTCCGCCGGACTGGGCGTGAATGCCGCGTTGATGGGCGCCACCTGATCGGGGTGGATAGCCAGTTTTCCCGTAAATCCATCGCGCCGTGCCACTTCGGCCTCGCGCTGCAAGCCGGCCGTGTCGCGAAAATCCACGTATACGCCGTCAATCGGCTGCACTCCCAGCGCAGTCGATGTCATAACACACAGGGAGCGCGCCATCTGGAACGTGAATGTCAGCGCACCCTGTTGGTCGAGCTTGCGAGTGACCCCCATCGCGGCCGACAGATCCTCCGAGCCCCACGTCAATCCCAGGATGCGCTCGTGCGGCAGGTACGAGTTGAGATTGAGCACCGCCTGGGGCGTTTCCGTGCCAATGATGAGAAGTTTGGTCGCCCCCGGCGCACGCCCTTCGCGCGCTTCCAACGCTGTCAGGTAGTGGCCCACTTCTGTAATGTCCGCCGGTGTCACTACTTTTGGCAGCACCAGGCCGTCGGGTGCGCCGGGGAACACCGCGACCAGGTCCTCGAGCAGCAGCCCGCTCGACAGTGCGTTCACGCGGACCCACAACTGTTGTTTGGATCGATCTGACCGCGCCGTCAGCAGCTCGCGTACGCGCTGGCGCGCCGCCGGCAATTGCGGCGTCGCAACCGAGTCCTCGAGATCGAGTAACAATGCATCCGCATGCGAATCAACCGCCTTGGCCTGTTTGCGCTCGCTGTCGCCCGGTACAAACAGAAATGAGCGCAGGATCATGATTGCGGCCGCTTCATCATGAGCGCTGCGCGTCGGCACGAAGCGACTTCTTCGTTGCGCTGATTAAAGGCACGATGCTCGAAAGTGAGGATGCCGGAGTCCTGGCGCGACTGACTTTCGCGTTTGGCCACGACTGTTGTTTCTGCGCGTAGCGTGTCTCCGACGAACACCGGCTTCGGAAACTTCACCTCTTCCCAACCCAGGTTGCCCAGAGTCGTACCGAATGTCGTGTCATAAATTGACAACCCCACGAGCAGCCCCAGGGTGAATACGCTGTTCACGAGTGGCTGGCCGAACGGCATGGACTTACAGTACTCGGCATCGAGATGGATGGCCGCCGGGTTCATGGTCAGTGTGCTGAACAGCACATTGTCGGTTTCCGTGACCGTCCGATGCACGGCGTGCTGGAAGTGCTGCCCCACCTCAAACTGCTCAAAGTACAGCCCCGGCATAAAAAACCCTCGTCTTGGTTACTGCTCAGTAGCCCCATCCTAATGGACATTTGTCACCGGCTCATAACCGGTGGCGCCGACCACACAACCAAAGGGTATTTAGGGGGGTCTGGGGCACGCCCCCATAATCGAGGGCATGTACCAGTACGATCAGCTCGACCAGGCTTTCGTAGACCAGCGCGTAGCCGAATTCAGGGACCAGACGCGCCGCTTCCTGGCGGGCGAGCTATCCGAGGATGAGTTCAAGCTCCTGCGCCTGCGCAACGGCCTCTATATCCAGCGCCATGCGCCGATGCTGCGGATTGCGATCCCCTACGGCCTGCTCAGCACGGACCAGTTGCGCAAGCTGGGCGATATTGCACATCGGTACGACCGCAGCTTCGGGCACTTCACCACGCGCCAGAACCTGCAACTCAACTGGCCGAAGCTCGAGGACGTTCCCGATATTCTCGGGGAGCTGGCCACAGTCCAGATGCATGCCATCCAGACCAGCGGCAACTGCATCCGCAATGTCACCGCGGATCACATGGCGGGAATCGCCACGGACGAGGTGGACGATCCCCGACCGTACTGCGAGATCATTCGCCAGTGGGCAAACCTGCATCCCGAGTTCAACTACCTGCCGCGCAAGTTCAAGATCGCTGTAACAGGTTCACCTGAGGATCGTGCGGCTTCTGAAGTGCACGATGTGGGTCTGCACCTGCGCCGGGATGCAACCGGCCAGATCGGCTTCCAGGTTCTGGTGGGCGGCGGCCTCGGCCGAACCCCGATCATCGGACAGGTGATCAAGGACTTCCTGCCTCTGCCGGACCTGCTCTCGTACCTCGATGCCATCCTGCGCGTCTACAACCGCTACGGGCGGCGGGACAACATCCACAAGGCGCGTATCAAGATTCTCGTGAAGGCGGTCGGGATCGCGAAATTCCGCGACCAGGTCGAGACGGAATGGCGCGCGGCCAAAGACATTTCCCCGGTCCTGGACATGGCGGAGGTGGATCGCATCCGCGCCTTCTTCCGGCCGCCGGCCTATGAGTCGTTGCCCAACATCGAGGCGACGGCCGGTCGCGAGCCTGAGTTCCAGGCCTGGTACCGCTACAACACGCGGGCCCACAAGGTCGCAGGCTATCGAGCGGCGTTCGTTTCACTGAAGGCGCATGGCCAGAACCCCGGCGATATGAGCTCGGGTCAGATGGAAACCGTCGCCGCCCTCGCCGACCGCGTGAGCTTCGGCATGGTGCGAGTGACTCACAGCCAGAATCTCCTGCTCGCCGATGTCAAACAGAGTGAGTTGTATGGTGTATGGCAGGAGCTGCGCCGGGTAGGGCTGGCGATGCCCAACATCGGCACGCTCACGGACATGATTGCCTGCCCGGGCCTGGACTTCTGCAGTCTCGCCAATGCCGGCACGCTCAGTGTCGCGCAACAGATCCAGAAGCAGTTTGACGATCTCGACTACCTCTACGATCTGGGAGACATCGAGGTCAAGATGTCGGGTTGCATGAATGCGTGCGGCCATCATCACGTCGGGCACATCGGCATTCTCGGCGTCGATAAGCACGGTGAGGAGTGGTACCAGATTACGCTCGGCGGATCGGTCAACGGCTTTACTGCTCTCGGCCAGGTCATCGGACCCTCGGTTGCACAGGCCGAGGTGGCCTCCACGATCGAACGAATTGTTGATGTCTATCGCGCAGAGCGCGAAGACGGTGAGCGCTTCATCGAGACATTCCGCCGCATTGGCGTGAAGCCGTTCAAGGAGGGTGTGTATGCGACCCATTCTGAAGCGGCTTGAGGTCGGCAGCGCCAATGAACGGCGCGAAATTGTTCAGGACGATTGGAAATATCTCGGTGAGGAAGACGCTGCTGACGCTGCGGCACTGATCGTTCCGTTTGCCGAGTTGAAGAACTGGCGCAATCACCGCGGTCGCCTGGGCGTGCGTCTATCCCCTGCTGATCAGGTTGAGGACCTCGGGGATGATGTGAAGCTGCTGTCACTCGTGGCGGTTGAATTTCCGTCCGCGGGTGAAGGTCGCGGCTTCAGCCAGGCGCGTCTGCTGCGGTCCGCGCGATTTGGCTTCAAAGGCGAGCTGCGCGCGGTCGGGGCTGGGGTCAAGCAGGACCTGCTGTTCATCATGGCCCGCTGTGGGCTCGACGCCTTCGAGCTGGCGCAGGGGCAGAAGCTCGAAGAGGCCCTGCGCGCATTTCAGCGCTACACCATTGCCTATCAGCCGGCCGAGCCGCTGGCATCCATCCAACAACAGCGTTTCCACGCTGCCTAGCGCTCTGGGAGCTCGATTCCTTCGAACAGCCCCGCCACTTCCTCAGGCGTGGCGGCGCGGTGGGCGCGATCAATCAACCGCCGGTCCAGGTGGGGCGCCAGCAGTTGCGCAAACTCATACATGTACTTGCGCAACAAGGTGCCGCGCCTGAAGCCCAGCCAGGTCGTGTGGGCCGGGAAAAGATGCGAGGAGTCGATGGACTTCAGATCGATGTCTTCCTGATCGATCGCCATGTTGGCCACGATGCCAACGCCCAACCCGAGTCGCACGTAGGTCTTGATGACATCCGCATCCCGCGCCGTGATCGCCACGTTGGGTGTCAACCCGGACTTCGCAAATGCCTCCTGCAGCGATGAAGGCCCCGCGAAGCTGAATGTGTAGGTGATGATCGGGTAGGAAGCCAAGGCCTTCAGCGTGAGGCGTCCTGCATTGGCCAGCGGATGGGTGTTGGGAACGACGACTGTCCGATGCCAGTGGTAGCACGGGAGCAGCGTCAGGTCGCCGAACAGGTGATGGGATCCCGTAGCAATCGCGCAATCAATTCGATCCTGCGCAACCATCTCCGCAATCTGCTCAGACGTCCCCTGATGCAGATTCAACCGCACATTCGGGTACCGCCCCCTGAACTGACGGATCACATCCGGCAGAACGTAGCGCGCCTGCGTGTGGGTGGTGCCGATGGAAAGGCTTCCCCTGCCCTCATCACGCAGCTCCGTGGAGAGGTCCTTGATGCTCTGCGCCTCCTGGAGAATCCGCAGTGCCCGGTCTATGACCTGCTGTCCCGCGGGCGTAATCCGCGTCAGGTTGCGTCCCTCGCGCACGAAGATCTGGAAGCCGAGCTCATCCTCGAGCAGCTTGATCTGCTTGCTCACACCAGGTTGGGAGGTATGCAGCTTCTGAGCGGCGGCAGTGATGTTGAGACCGCTCTGGGCAACGGCGGCGAGGTAGCGCAACTGATGCAATTTCATGGCGCAAGAATAGCGAAGTACGCGCCTGTATACAGCACATTAGCCGTTTATAACTGCTGAGTTGCCCTTCAGATGAATCGCTTCGCTCGGTACCTTCAGGGGACCTTTACAATCAGGTCCCGTACAATCCGCCCTCATGCGTCCCATGGATTACCTTCCTGTCTTTCTGCAGTTGCGAGACCGCCCCGTTCTCGTCGTCGGCGGCGGCCGCGTCGCGGCTCGCAAGGTCGAGCTGTTGCGCCGAACGGGCGCGAAAATCACCGTCGTCGCGCCGGAATTGGCCGATGAGCTGCGTGAGCTGGCGACGAAGGGTGAGCTGGAATACGTAAATACCGTCTTCTCCCCGGTGCACGTCACCGGCACGGTCGCGGTCGTTGCCGCTACAGGTGTGCCAGAAGTGAACGCCGCGGTCTCGGCCGCCGCGCGCGAGCGGAATATTCCGGTGAACGCGGTCGACGATCCGGCTGCGTCCACGTTCATTTTCCCTGCCATCGTTGACCGCTCCCCCATCCTCATTGCCATCAGCTCCGGCGGCCAGGCGCCCGTCCTGGCGCGCCGTATCCGCGAGCAAATGGAGGCTTTCCTCCCTGCCCGGCTCGGTGCGCTTGCTCGGTTCATGGGCGAGCGTCGCAAGGCCGTGAAGCGCGCGCTGCGAACCGCTGCGCGGCGCTCTTTCTGGGAAAGAATTGTCGGCGGTGTGGTGGGTGCTCGTGTGTTCGCCGGCGACGAGGTGACGGCTGGGAAGGATTTCGAGCGCGAGTTGCGGACCACCCATCTCACCCGCTCTGCTGGTACCGGCGGCATCGCATTGGGCGAGTGTTATCTCATCGGCGCCGGTCCCGGCGACCCTGACTTGCTGACATTGCGGGCGCTGCAACTGTTACAGCAGGCCGATGTGATTCTCTATGACCGGTTGGTGCCTGCGGCGGTGCTGGAACGGGCGCGACGCGAGGCGGAGCGCGTGTTTGTAGGCAAGCAGCCCGGCAACCACACCACCCAGGAGCGCATCAACGAGTTGCTGGTGCACTATGCGCGGCTCGGGTTGCGCGTGGCCCGGCTGAAGGGCGGCGATCCATTTATTTTTGGGCGCGGCGGTGAAGAGATCGAAGTGCTCGCGGCTCACGGCATCCCCTACCTCGTAGTGCCTGGGATCACCGCGGCGCTCGGCGCGGCTGCTTCCGCCAACATCCCGCTGACTCACCGCAAGCTCGCCCAGAGTGTCACGTTCGTGACCGGGCACGTGCTCGATGACGAGTCTTTGGACTGGAATTCGCTGGCCCGTTCACGCCAGACGGTTGTGTTTTACATGGGTGTTGGACACTTGCAGCAGATAGTGTCGAAGTTGCGCGCCGCCGGGGCACCGGCCGAACAGGCTGTCGCGGTTGTCGAGCGTGCGACCCTGCCCGAACAGCGGACGTTGCGGGGATCGCTGGGGACGATTGTGAATACGGTGCAGGCGGCGAATGTTGCGCCACCGGCTCTGTTGATTGTTGGAGATGTCACGGCGCTGGCCGGGACTGATGCGCTGATGGGTTCTGAACTCGGGGCTTTTGTATGAGCATTGCGGATGGATTCACCGGCTCGGTGGGCAATACGCCGTTGATCCGGTTGCGCAGGATCAGTGAGGAGACCGGCTGCGAGATTCTCGGGAAAGCCGAATTCATGAATCCGGGCGGATCGGTGAAGGATCGTGCGGCCCGCGCAATCGTCCTCGCGGCCGAGAAGAGCGGTGAATTGCCCCCGAAGGGAACGGTCGTCGAAGGAACTGCAGGCAATACGGGAATCGGGCTCGCCCATGTGTGCAACGCCCGCGGTTACCGTTGCGTCATCGTGATGCCCGACAATCAGTCGCCGGAGAAATATCGGCTGCTGGAGACCCTCGGCGCCGAGGTTCACAAGGTTCCCACGGTTCCGTACAGCAACCCGAATCAATACCAGAAGGTCGCGCAACGACTCGCAGCTTCACTGCCGAACGCGATCTGGGCCAATCAGTTCGACAACACCATCAACCGGCAGGCACATCGCGAAACCACCGGCCCCGAAATCTGGACGCAAACCAACGGTAAGGTTGATGCGTTCACGGCCGCATCGGGAACCGGCGGTACGTTTGCAGGAGTGTCCGAGTACCTGAAGTCGAAGCGTCGTGCGATTCGCACTGTGCTCGTCGATCCGCCCGGCAGCAGCTTGTTCGAGTATGTTCGCAACGGAACGCTCAAATCGACCGGCTCGGGTTCAATCACCGAAGGCATCGGCATCGCTCGCGTCACTGCAAATCTGAAGGACGCACCGATTGACGACGCCATCCACGTCGAGGACGCGGACACGGTGCGGTTTGTTTATCGCTTGTTGCGCGAGGAAGGACTTTTTCTCGGCAGCACGAGCGGCATCAATGTCGCTGCGGCCGTGCGTGTTGCCCTGGAGCTCGGTCGGGGGCACACGATTGTCACGATTCTGTGTGACGGCGGCGCAAAGTATCAGTCGCGACTATTTAATCGCGAGTGGTTGGAGCAGAAAGGACTTGCACCGTATGCGGGCAACCCGGAGCCGCGCGCCCCGATCACACTTGACAAAGTTCTAATCGCTTAAAACCGGACTTCACGCCGAGGTAGTGTCGGGAATTGGGAACAGTTATGATCCGGGCGAGGGTTGATCGATCCCGGAATAAGAATGGCAAGCATCGACCTGCCGCGGGCACTTCAAGACTACTTCGCATTCGCTGAGACGGCGCCGACGCGTAACGGGCGTCGTTTCTCCATAACATTGCCTTATTGCAAGCCGGACGGACGACTGGACCGGCTACAGTGGTGGTATCACCTTTCTGCCGCCAAAGAGATGGCCCTGGGCGATCGTGCCGCTGAGATGCTGCGCGCCGAAGCCATCGAGCGCTTCGTCACCCATATCGAACGGTGGCTACATAACACCCGGCAGGAATTATATGGAAATGGATCGATTCCGTATGTGAGTCCTGAGGGCAATCGCGTCGTTGGAGCTTCGCAGGTTGATTCTTCCTTGTCGGAAGGGTTGCAGCCCAGCGAAGAAGAAGACACTGCACCGGCAATTGACGATGCGCCCGCCGCGAACTCACCTTCCGAAGACAATGCCCCTGCCTCGCCGAGGAGCGGTCACTCTGCATTCGGCTGAGAGGCCGCCCGCTCGGTAGCGGACGGCCTTGCAGGCTGCAGGGCCTTGCAGGCTGCGGGGCCCTCGTGTTGGTTCAGGCCGCCGTCATCTCCGGCTGAACCTTGCTGGCGGGAACGGCCTTTGGAGCCGCACCCTTCTCACCATCCCCGAGCGCCACCGCCAGCGCCTCGGACACGTGCTCGACCCAGACAAACTCGAGCAGCGCCCGCGCACTCTGCGGAATGTCCTCGAGGTCGCGCTTGTTACGCGCCGGCAGGATCACTTTCTTGATGCCTGCCCGAGCCGCAGCGATCGTCTTCTCCTTGATGCCGCCGACCGGTAGCACCAGCCCTCGCAGGCTGATCTCGCCAGTCATTGCTACATCCGGTCGCACTGCCTTGCCTCTCAGCAAGGAAGCGAGGGAGGTAAACATCGCCACACCGGCACTCGGTCCGTCCTTCGGGATTGCGCCCGCCGGCACGTGCACGTGAATGTCGCTGTGTTCGAACTGCAGCGGATCGATTCCGAACTCCACTGCCTGCGCCTTCACGAGACTCAGTGCCGCCTGCGCACTTTCCTTCATGACATCGCCGAGCTGACCCGTCAGGATCAGCTTCCCGCTGCCGGGGAGCTTCGCCGATTCAACGAAGAGAATGTCTCCGCCCACCGGCGTCCAGGCCAGGCCCGTTGCAACTCCGGGAACCGAAGTGCGTTGGGCCACGTCGTTCTCGTAGCGAGTCGGTCCGAGGATGTCCGGAACGTCCGCAGCGTCGATCTTCACGGAGGTTGCTTTACCCTCCGCAATCCTCATCGCTGCCCGCCGTAACAGGCCTCCGATCTCACGCTCCAGGTTTCTGCAACCTGACTCGCGCGTGTACTCGTGGATGACCCGCTTCAGAGCCGCGTCCGTCACCTCGAACTGCTCGGCAGTCAGGCCACTGGCCTTCAACTGACGCTGGACGAGATACCGCTTCGCGATCTGCAGCTTCTCCTCTTCCGTGTAACCGGTGAGTTGGATGATCTCCATGCGATCCCGCAACGGCCCGGGAATGGTCTCCAGGACATTCGCGGTCGCGATGAACAGCACCCGGCTCAGGTCGAACGGCTGCGCGATGTAGTTGTCGCGGAACGTGCCGTTCTGCTCCGGATCCAGCACCTCGAGCAACGCCGAAGACGGATCACCCTGGTGGCTGGCATTCAACTTGTCGATCTCATCCAGCATGAACACCGGGTTGCGGGTCCCCGCCTTCTTCAGGCCCTGGATGATGTTGCCCGGCAGCGCTCCGATGTAGGTGCGACGATGGCCGCGGATTTCCGCTTCATCATGCACACCACCGAGGCTCGCCCGCTGGAACTTCAAACCCAGTGCCCGCGCGATGCTCTGTCCCAGGGACGTCTTGCCCACGCCGGGTGGTCCGACGAAGCACAGGATCGGGCTGCGACCCTGCGGATTCAGCTTCCGCACGGCAAGGTACTCGAGAATGCGACGCTTCACTTTGTCGAGGCCATAGTGGTCCTCGTCCAGAATGCGACGCGCGCGCCCGATATCGATGTCCTCGGTGTCGCTCACGCTCCACGGCAAGGCGACCAGCCAATCGAGATAAGTCCGCAGCATTCCGTGCTCGGGGCTCGCCTCATTCATCCGCTGCAGCCGCTTGAGCTCCTTGCGAGCGTGCTCAGCCACGTCGGACGGCATGTTGGCCTTCTCGATCTGCTTCTCCAACTCGTCGATCTCGACGCCGGAGTCCTCGCCTTCGCCCAGCTCTTTCTGCAACTGGCGGAGCTGCTCGCGCAACACGGCCTCCCGCTGGCGTTCACCCAAGGCAGAATGCGTCTGCTCTGTGATGTCGCGGGTGATCTTCAGGACCTCGAGCCGGTTCGCCAGAACCTTGAGCACCTTGTCCAGACGCTCCTGCAAGCTCAGGGTTTCCAGCATTTCCTGCTTTTCCTGGGCCTTCACATCCATGAAACTGATGATCAGGTCGGCCAGGCGGCTGGGCGACTCAATGGACTGAATCGTCCGGGCCAACTCGCCGGGTACCTGGGGCAGCAATGACAGGGCTTCGATGGCGCGCGCCTTCAAAACCTCGGCGCGTGCATCGACCTGCGGCCCGGTCGTGTTGGTTTCGGCCAGGGCCTCGACGCGCGCGGCGAAATATGGCCGCTCGTGTGCAAACTCCTGCACACGGAACCGGCCCTCGCCCTGCGCTACGAGGTGATGCGTTCCATCGGGCGCGGTCACATAACGGACGACCGTCGCCAGCACACCGATCTGATGCAGATCGTGTGAAGTTGGCTTTTCAATTGCAGCATCATGCTGCAACAACAGACCGATCTTCTTGCCACTGCGCACAGCTTCCTGTGCGGCATTGAGGCTCTCCTCGCGGCCGAGGGTGATCGGCACCACGATACCGGGCAGGAGCGCCACATTACGCATGGCGATGATCGGAATCACATCGCCAGGCTGAAGCGGAGACTCGCTAGCCGAGTTTGAAGCTGCGTTGTATGTTTCGACCATGACTTACTCTTGTCCTCGAATGTCGCCGACTCTGGAGAGTCGGACCTCAAGACAGCCGTTCTGGTAACGGGTATCCCCGAGCCGGAAACGGGTGCCGGCCAGGGCAATCCTGCGAAAGAAACGTCCGTGTGGAATTTCCATACGGCGAACCACTGAGTCCGGGCTCCCCAGGCGGGCCGGACGGATCGCGTTCACGGTGAGCGCGTTCGGCTCGAGCCGCACGTCGATGTGCTCGGCACTCACGCCCGGCAGGGCAAACACGAACTGCAACCCTGCTGAGGTCTCCTGGATGTCCACCGGCGGTTCCCAAACCGCCGCGTCCGCCCGAACCGCGGCATCTGCGCTCGGTCCGACGTAGCGGACAAAGCCGCGCTGCATGCGGTCAGCCTGGTCCAGGCGCTCACAGGCTTGGGCCCACATCCAGCCAAACTGGCGATCGATGCTCATGTGCGTTTTGGTGGGCTTTGCCCAACCTCCCATTAGAAGCGTTCAAACGAGGTGAGGGCGAAGTGGGAGGAGTCAAGGCGGATGCGCCCCCTTGGGGGCAGGTGCGGCTGGCGTGGGCTTCTGCCGAAGCCGGGCCCCGAGGGCGTGCCATGTGGGGGCGCCGACCGCCATTTCCATGGGGGCGAAGGGTCGCCGATCGAACAAGGCGGCTTGGCGCCGGCGGCTATCCAACTGACGCAGCCGCCGTCGTAGGCGGGGCTGACGCCGCCGATGCCGATATATTCACTGGCGCATATCGCCGCTGGTCGCGGTGGGGCGGGACGTGCGAAAGTCCGGGCGCATCAGAACCCAAAGGTTACGTTTGCGATGCAGCTATGCATTTGACGCCAGCCGAGCTGGACGCCCTTCGCCTGAGCCTCAGCGTCGCTGCGCGCAGCGTGCTTTTCAGCTTGCCGTTCGCTGTGCTGATCGCTTGGCTGCTTACGCGCGGCCGCTTCGCGGGGCGCTGGCTCCTGGACGCCCTCGTCCACTTGCCACTCGTCCTGCCGCCCGTCGCCGTCGGCTACGTACTGCTACTCGTCTTCGGGAACAACGGCCCTGTCGGAGGCTGGCTCAATAGGAATCTGGGGATCCACGTCGCTTTCTCAACAGCCGGTGCCGCGCTGGCGACCGCCGTGATGGCCTTCCCTTTGATGGTCCGCTCCATCCGCCTCGCCCTCGAAAATGTGGACCCCGGCCTCGAAGCCGCCGCGCGCACGCTCGGTGCCAAACCAATGGACCGCTTTCTGACAATCACCCTCCCACTGATGTGGCCAGGTGTCATAGCGGGTGCCGTCACCGCCTTCGCGGCCGGCCTGGGCGAGTTCGGTGCGGTCATTACCTTTGTCTCCAACATCCCGGGCATCACTCGCACCATTCCCTTGGCGCTCTACACCGCAATTCAATCCCCTGGCGGGGATGATCAGGCGCTCCGCCTGGCCGCCATGTCCTTTGTGCTGGGGTTGATTGGCTTGCTGCTGGCAGAAATGCTGGCGCGCCGTGCGCGCCACCTGGTGGGTCGCTGAGTGCTGAAAGTCAGAGTCGCCAAACAACGCGATGGATTCGCCCTCGACGCCCGGTTCGACGCACCCACGCCGGGCGTGGTTGCATTATTCGGCCGATCCGGCTGCGGCAAGACCACCGCCATCAACATCATCTCCGGCTTGCTGGCCGCGGATTCTGCTTACATCGAGTTGGATGGCCAGGTGCTGACTGATACCGCGGCGGGAATCTCTGTCCCACCTGAACAGCGTCGGATCGGCTACGTCTTCCAGGACGACCGGTTGTTCCCCCACATGAGCGTCCTTCGCAATCTCCAATACGGGTTGAAACGCACGCGCGCTCCCCGCTTGTCGATTACGTTTGACCAGATCGTTGCACTGCTGGGGTTGGAGCACTTGCTGCAGCGTCAGCCGTACCAACTGTCCGGCGGTGAACGGCAGCGCGCCTCTCTCGGCCGAGCCTTGCTATCCCAACCGGCGCTGCTGCTTCTAGATGAGCCGCTCGCGGCGTTGGACGCTGCACGACGCGAGGAGGTCTTGCCCTATCTCGAGCGCCTGCGGGACAACCTGTCGATTCCGATGGTGTATGTGAGCCATCAGTTTGATGAAGTGCTGCAGCTTGCTACGCAGGTTGTGTTGATGGATGCGGGACATGTGGTTGCCCAAGGACTCTTGAGTGAGGTGAGCCTGGTGCCTGAGCTCCGGGCCATCGTTGGCCCTGACTCCGTGGGTGCCGTTGTCGACGGCAGCGTCGCTGGCGTGGACGCCTCGTGTGGAATGGCAGAGCTTCGAGTGGGGTCTGGTTCGCTGAACGTCAGCGTATCCTCCGTGAGCATCGGCGAACGGGTTCGCGTGCAGCTCCTCGCCCGGGACATCATCCTAGCCACCGAAGAACCGCGTGGCCTCAGCGTCCGCAATCAGCTCCGCGGCACGATCACCAGCATCGTCGACGACGAAGACGACACTCGCCTGATCACCGTCGACGTCGGCGGCGCCACCGTGTTGTCCCGGGTAACCCGCAGCGCCGTTGAGGCCCTCGGGTTACGTAATGGATCCAGCATATGGGTGTTAGTAAAAGCGGTCTCGACGCGGGGCCATGCGTTTCGCCTGGGCGGCGGTTGAACGATTTCCAGTCGTGAGACCGACAGCCCGGTGCGACCGAATTGAGTGAACTGCATGGCATCCTCACGATTTGTAGCGTTCACTATAATTTCGCCTGTCGGGAGCGTCAACGAATTTATAACGACTGCTATAATGGAGCCCACGGACCGGAGAAAGGCGGCAGTTATGGTCAAGCCACGGGTATTCGATGTCGAGACGGCGCTGCAGACCGCCACCTGGCTGTTCTGGCGTCAGGGGTATGAAGGCACTTCGCTGTCCGACCTCACGAGTGCCATCGGGATCACCCCACCGAGCTTCTACAACGCGTTCGGCAGCAAAGAGGAGCTCTTTCGCAAGGTGCTCGACAACTACACTCGCACCCGCCTCGGATTTGCAGAGGAGGCACTGGACTGTCCGACCGCCCATCAAGTCGCCAAGCAACTGCTGACGAGGCTCGCGGAGCTGTTTACCGATCCGAGCCGGCCGCCCGGGTGCCTGGCATTCAACTGCTCATTGGCGGGAGGCTCACCCGAAGGCGCCTTCCAGGCCGAATTGATGAAGGCGCGAAAGGCCAGAAAGGAACGGCTGCGCAAGCGCTTCGCACGCGCTCAGCAGGAAGGCGACCTCTCCCCTGACGCCAACCCGGGAGCGTTGGCTCGCTTCTTTCTCACCGTGGGATGGGGAATGGCCTCTGATGCCCGCGGCGGCGCGAGCCGTGCCGACCTGCTTCACACCGTTGATCTGGCGCTGAAAGCCTTCCCCGAGTGAGCTAGCTGCGCGGCTTTCTGCGGTTCTTGACTGCGTCGAGTCCGGCTTTCGCGTCGGCCAGGCGGAAGCCCAGGAATTCCAGCGCCAGGCTGGTATCGAAGTTGGGGCCTGCCTGGCGCAGCCAGTTGTTCAGGGCGTGCTTGGTCCACCTCACTGCGGTGGCGCTGGTTTTCGTCAGCTTGCGCGCCACTCCGAGGGCCGTCTCGTAGACTTCTTCGTTGGGGACACAGCGGGCAACCAGCCCGATGCGTTCGGCTTCTTCGCCGGTGAGCGGCTCATTGGTCAACAGGTAGTAACGCGCCTTCGCCAGGCCACACAACAGCGGCCAAATGATCACCGAGTGATCGCCCGCAGCAACGCCCAATCGCGTGTGACCATCAATGATCTTCACGTCGCGCCCAGCGACCGAAATGTCAGCCAGCAGCGCAACAGCCAACCCTGCCCCCACCGCCGTCCCCCGGATTGCCGACACAACCGGCTTCGAGCAATTGATCAGGTTGTAAACGAGGTCGCTGGCCTCCTTCCAAACCCGTACCAGCGTCGCATCATCCGCAATCATCTGCTCAATGAGCGAGAAGTCCCCACCCGAGGAAAAATGATCCCCATCGCCGCGGATCAAAACCACACTGACCGCATCATCAACATCAATATCCCGCCACACCGACGCCAGCTCGCGATGCATGCGGGCATCAGCCGCATTCCTGTGCTTGGGATTCGAGATGACGATCTCCAGAACACCCGCCTCCGGCTCGGAGAACGTGAGGCCCGGAAACCGCCCTTGGTAGGTTTGCAGTGAGATCGTCGACATCAGGCGTCCGGGATGGCTTTTTCGCTGACCATGGTGAGCACATCGTAGCTCGCCACGGACTCGCCGTTCTGGTTGGTGACTTCCGTATCCCAACGCACCTCACCAAACCCTTTATCCGCGCGCAAAGTCTTCTCCTTGCACGTCAGCCGCACCTTGATCCGGTCACCCGGCTTCACCGGCTTGGTAAACCGCAGACTGTCGAGACCGTAGTTCGCAAGCACCGGCCCATACGGCGGATCCACAAACAGACCCGCGGCCGCGGACACGAGGAAATAGCCGTGGGCAACACGACCGCCAAACAAAGGATTCCGCTTCGCCGCGGCTTCGTCCATGTGGGCGTAGAACCTGTCGCCGGATAGCTCGGCAAACCGCTCAATGTCCTCGATCGTGACTTCGCGCTCACCAGAGTTGAACGTATCCCCGATCTGCAGCGCTCCAAATGGCTTGCGGAACGGGTGCACACCGGGATCGAGCTGCTTGGCGCCTTTGACCCATCGTCCTGCGACGGCAGCAATGACACTCGGCGAGCCCTGTACGGCCGTGCGCTGCATATAGTGCAGCACTCCGCGGATGCCACCCAGTTCTTCGCCGCCACCTGCGCGACCCGGACCACCGTGAACCAGGTGAGGCAATGGGGAACCGTGACCCGTGGACTCCTTGGCACAGTCTCTGTTCACAACCAGGATGCGGCCATGGAAGGGAGCCAGTCCCAACACCAGTTGCGTGGCCACTTGATCGTCGGCGGTGAAGACCGACCCAGCGAGACTCCCGCCGCCGCGGCGCGCCAGCATGATCGCTGAATCAACCGTGTCGTACGGGACTACGGTGCAAACGGGTCCAAATGCTTCGACAGAATGAATATCGCGCGCGGACAACGTATCGCGGCAGAGTAACAGCGTCGGAGACATGAAGGCCCCCTTGTCAGCGTCGACGCCGCTCAACTGGCCGTCGCCGTAGACAATCTCAGCTTCGCGCTGCAGCTTCGCCAGCTGTTCGCGGACCTCCCGACGCTGTCCGAGCGACGCCAGCGGGCCCATCTTTACCTGTTCTTGGCGTGGATCACCGACGGTGATCTTTCCCAAGGCAGTCTTGAGTGACTCCAACACGGCCGGAACCAGCTCCTTCGGCACAATCGCCTTGCGAATCGCCGTGCACTTCTGGCCGGCCTTTGCGGTCATTTCCCTTACGACTTCGCGCACGAACAGGTCGAGCTCGGGCGTTCCCGCCACGGCATCCGGACCCAGAATCGAAGAATTGAGTGAATCTGTTTCCGCGGTAAAGCGGACAGAATTCGCGACAACGGCGGGATGCTGCCGCAGTTTCTGCGCTGTCGAAGCGGACCCCGTGAATGACACGACGTCCTGGCAATCGAGATGATCAAACAGGTCGCCCACACCACCGCAGATCAGCTGAATGGCGCCTTCGGGGAGGATCCCCGAGTCCACGATGTGGCGGACGACTTTCTCGGTGAGATACGACGTCGCTGTCGCAGGTTTTACGATAGAGGGGACGCCTGCCAGGAGCGCGGGTGCCAGTTTCTCCAGCATTCCCCACACTGGAAAGTTGAAGGCGTTGATGTGTACCGCTGCGCCTTCGAGCGGGACGTAGATGTGCTGACCGAGAAATCCGCCTGTCTTGGACAGCACTTCGACGTTGCCATCCACGTACACGCGGCTGTCAGGCAGCTCGCGGGTGCCTTTGCTGCTGTAGACAAACAGCGTGCTGATACCGCCGTCGATGTCGACCCAGGAGTCGCTCTTGGTTGCGCCTGTGGCGTAGGAAAGGTTGTAGAACTCTTCCTTGTGATCGTTGAGGCTCTTGGCCAACACCTTGATGAGCGCGGCACGCTGATGAAAGGTCAGCGCGCGCAGATTCGGACCACCGACGCGGCGAGCGTGCTCGAGCATCGCACGGTAGTCCAATCCATCAGCCGACGAGTGAGCAATCACCGTCCCCGTCGTCGCGTCGCGGAGCGCGACGCCGTCACGGCCGCCTGAGTGCCATTTGCCGGCAGCATAGCTTTGTAGTTGCATATCCGTTAGTCCGTCGTGACTGTGCCGCCGATGCGATGTGAGCGGCCGCGGAACAGAGCGATCAGCTCGCCGCGTTGATTGGTAACTTTGATTTCGTAGAGCCCGGTGCGACCGGCGCGCCAGATCTCGCTGGCTTCGGCTACCAGCTCATCGCCCTCGATCCCGGGCGCCAGAAAGTCGATCGACGCGGCAGCCGCCACGTTGTTCTCGTTGTGCGAGTTGCAAGCGGCAGCAAACGCGCTATCCGCCAGCGAAAAAATCAGCCCACCGTGACACGTGCGATGCCCATTCACCATGTTGTCCCGCACCGTCATCCCCACGCGCGCCCCACCCGGCCGCACGCTGATGACGCGAATGCCTAGTAATTCCTTCGTCTTATCCCGCGCAAACAACGCCTCCGCCGCGCGCTCAGCCAACCGCTGCGCATCCCCGGGGTTGAGTTGTATGGTAGTTTCCGCCGCCTCCCGGATGCCGCTCGCGCCACGCCTGCCATTGGCAGTCGTCGCGTCGCCGGTGTGCGCATTGGGTGTCGTCGCTGCCACCGCCTCTGATGCATCGGGCTCGCCTGGGTAAACGGCGCGGCTTGGGGCAACCAACGTTTCGGCTGCGCGCTCAGCGATGCGTTGAGCTTCGACGGGTGTCAGATTGGGTGTGCGCGGCCTGTCGCCGTTGGCACCGCCATTGCCGGCGACGGTTGGGCCGGGGATCAGGTTGGGGGCGCGGGGTTTGTCGGCTGACGACATTGCTCGCGCTCAGCGGCCAGTGAACTGTGGGGGGCGCTTCTGCGTGAAGGCGGCGACGCCCTCGGCGTAATCGGCGCTGTAGCCTAGTTCGCGTTGGTAGTCGCGCTCGATGTCGAGTTGCGCTTCAAGCGTGCGGCCCCATCCTTCGTAGATCGCTTGCTTGGTTCGCGCCAAGCCACGCGTTGGGGCTGCTGCGAATTGCTGCGCCAGCGCGTCCACCGTCGGTGCCAGTTCGGCGTCTTCGACGCAGCGCCAGATGAGACCCCATTGAGCCGCTTGCTCTGCGGGTAGCTTGTCGCCCAGAAATGCCAGTCCGATAGCGCGTGCGTTTCCAATGAGGCGTGGCAAAGACCAGGTCCCGCCTGAATCCGGTACCAACCCCAACTTCGCAAACGCCTGCACAAAGCTAGCAGACTTCGCCGCGATGACCATGTCGCATGCCAGGGCGATATTTGCCCCGGCGCCGGCTGCAACGCCGTTCACAGCGGCGATGACCGGCAGCGGAAGGTTCCGTAGCGCCATCACCAGCGGCTTGTAGTTCTTCTCAATGGACTCGCCCAAATCAACAGCGGCACCGCCGGGCGCCACGGCACGATCACCCAGATCTTGCCCAGCGCAAAACCCGCGCCCCGCACCGGTGAGGATCAAAACGCGCGCGTCGCTGGCCTCGAGGCTAGCCAACGCCTCCCGGACCTCGCCGTGCATCGCCGTGTTGAAGCTGTTCAATCGATCCGGCCGATTCAACGTCAACCGGGCAACACCGCCACTGACATCGAACAAAATCGTCTGGTAGCTCATGGTTACTTCTCGTCGTAGTCGAGCTCGAGAGTGGGTGTCTTGACTCGCGACTGGCAGGCGAGCACATAACCTTGCTCCAGCTCCCAGTCCTCGAGTGCGTAGTTCTGGTCCATTTCCACTGCGCCAGAAACGACTTTCGTGCGGCACGTGGAGCACACACCGGCGCGACATGAGAACGGCAGTTCCAGTCCCGCCCGCGACGCTGCGTCGAGCACGGTGTCGTCGTTCATCTTCATGGTGAAGGTACGATGGCGCCCGTCCATGAGGACAGTCACCCGCGCCATGTCCTCACTCACCGCAGGAGCGACCTCAGCGGGTGCTTTAAAATTCGGTGGTTCGACAACAACCGTAGTGGCTTCATCGGCGGTTGACTGGACACTCTCGTCGCGGAAATGTTCGCTGTGGATGCGGTCGGCGGGAACATTCAGGTCGCGGAGGGCTCCTGACACTTGATCAATCATGTCGCCAGGGCCGCAGACGAAGAACTCAGCTACCTGCTCTGCCTTGAACAGCGCCCGGGCAAGCTCGCGTACGCGGGCGGCGTCGATCCGTCCGTTGTACAACTCGACTTCCTGCGGCTCGCGACTCATCACAAAGTGCAGCGCCAACCGGTCGATGAAGCGGTCCTTCAACCCCAGCAGCTCCTCCAGGCACATCACCCGGTCGGTGTTGGTGTTGCCGTAGAACAGGATGACGCGGTTGGTCGGATTCGCCTGCAATGTAGCTTTGATTATCGACAGCACCGGCGTGATGCCACACCCTGACGCAAATCCAACGTACTTACTTGCGGGTGCGATTGAACGCGGTGTCAGACTCCCGTTGGGCGGCAAGACATCGATCTGGTCGCCGACCCGGAGCTCCTCAGCCAGATGTCGCGACATAAGCCCGTGCTCGTGAACGCGCGCGACAATCCGCAGAGGCCATTCGCCGGGCACATTCGTCAGCGAGTAGGTTCGACGCGCCTCAGCTCCATCGAGCTCAGCCCGCAGCACTACGTGCTGCCCCGCAAGCCCAACATATTCTGACTGCAGCTCTTTTGGCACATCCAGCGCGATAGCAACGGCGTCGTCCGCGTCGGGATGTAATTCAGCGATTCGCAACGAGTGGAATTTGAGCATGCTGATTTAGATACATTTGAAATAGTCGAAGGGCTCGAGGCACGACGTGCATCGATAGTGAGCCTTGCACGGCGTCGACCCGAATTCACTGACTTTCTCGGAAGCGTGGCTCCCGCAGCGGGGGCACGCTACAACGGGAGTGCGGAACAAATGCCGAGGGCTCGATACGCTGCGCTCAGGGGGCGCAATGCCAAACGCCTCGAGTTTCCGCCGGCCGGCCTCGGTCAGCCAATCGCTGGTCCAGGGGGGCGAAAGCACTTCCTCAATCACAACACCGGCGTAACCCTTGCACTCCAGCGCCGCAGCGATCATTCCGCGAATGACCTCCGTCGCCGGGCAACCCGAATAGGTTGGCGTGATGCCAACATGCAATTCCGGCTGCCCATCGCTGCCATTCAGCCATCGCACATGCCGCACGATGCCTAAGTCCACAACAGTGAGTACCGGGATTTCCGGATCAGGCACCGCCTCCAACACATCCCAAACCCGGCGCTCGCGATCGGGAGCAATGGCAGCAGCAGTGACTACCACCGCGCCCCCGGATAGGTGCGCTGCAGATGCTGCATCTCTGTCAGCATGTGGCCGAGATGCTCGGTATGGACACCGCGTTTGCCGTGCCATTGGTATGCGACGGCGGGCGGTTGGACGAGCGTGGCTTCTTTCAGTACTTCACTGACGCGCGCGAGCCATTTCGGCTTCAGCGCTGCGAGGTCAGGGGCGATGCCGGCTGCAACCAACGCATCATCTACTTCGTCGGCTGCAAAAAACTCCGTGGTGAACCGCCAGAGGTCGTTCAACGCATCCTGGACCCGCCGATGACTCTCTTCCGTCCCATCCCCCAACCGCACCATCCAACCCGAGCTGAACCGGAAATGATAACGCGTCTCCTTGATCGCCTTGGCGGCAACACTCGCCAGCCGCGTGTCCTTGGACTCCAACAGCCCCGCGTACACCTCCAGCTGCCACGCATCCAACAAGAACTGACGGACAATCGTCCGCCCGAAATCCCCGTTGGGCTGCTCCGCCAGGGTCAGATTGACGAACGCCGGTGCATCCCTGAAGAACGCGAGCTCGTCCTCATCGCGCTGCCGGCCTTCAATCTCGCCCGCATAACTCAACAGCAGGCGAGCCTGCCCGATGAGATCGAGCGACAGGTTGGCGAGCCCGAGGTCTTCCTCGAGCGCCGGGGAATGCCCTACCCACTCGGCCAGGCGCTGCCCCAGCACCAGGCTGGTGTCACCCAGGCGCAGCACGTAGCGAAACAGTGCCTCCTGACTCGAGTCCTGGCTACTCACAGGTTTTTAACCTCGTCCGGGATGGCATAAAACGTCGGATGCCGATAAACCTTGTCGCGTGCAGGCTCAAACAGCGCATCCGCATCGTTAGGATCGGAGGCCAAAATGTCGCTCGACCTGACGACCCAGATACTCACACCCTCCTGCCGCCGGGTATAGACATCCCGCGCATGCTCGACAGCCATCGCCGCATCCGCCGCATGCAAGCTGCCAACATGTTTGTGCTCGAGCCCCGAGCGCGAGCGGATAAATACTTCGTACAAAGGCCAATCGTTTGACATGCTGGTCCGTCCTCAAGCTGCCTGGTTGGCTGCTGCGCGCGCTTTTTGCTTCTCGGCGTGAGCCGAGGCCGCCTCGCGCACCCAACGCCCATTCTCGTGCGCCTTGCGCCGAGCCTCCAACCGCTCGCGATTGCACGGCCCATTGCCTTTCAGCACGGCCTGAAACTCGCTCCAGTCGATGGTTCCGAATTCATAATGTTGCGTGGACTCGTTCAACTTCAGCGCCGGATCCGGAATCGTCAGACCCAGGAACTCGGCCTGCGGCGCCGTGATATCAATAAACTTCTGCCGCAGCTCATCATTGGTGAAGCGCTTGATCTTCCACTTCATGGACTGCGCCGTGTGCTTGGACTCGCCGTCGCTCGGGCCAAACATCATGATCGACGGCCACCACCACCGGTTCAACGCATCCTGCGCCATCGCCTTCTGCTCCGGCGTGCCGCGCGCCAGCGCCAACATGATTTCGAAACCCTGGCGTTGGTGGAAGCTCTCTTCCTTGCAGATCCGCACCATGGCCCGCGCATACGGACCGTAGGAGCAACGGCAGATCGGAATCTGGTTCATGATGGCCGCGCCATCCACCAACCAGCCGATGGCACCGATATCCGCCCAGGTGAGCGTGGGGTAGTTGAAAATACTGGAGTACTTGGCGGTTCCCGCCAGCAACTGCTCCAACATCTGGTCGCGGGAACTCCCTAAGGTTTCAGCGGCGCTGTACAGATACATGCCATGACCGCCCTCGTCCTGCACCTTGGCAACCAGGACTGCCTTGCGACGCAACGTGGGCGCGCGAGTAATCCAATTGCCCTCAGGCAGCATTCCCACAATCTCGGAGTGGGCGTGTTGCGAGATCTGCCGGATCAAGGTCTGGCGGTAGGCGTCGGGCATCCAGTCCTTGGGCTCGATCTTGTCGTCGGCATCCACCTTGGCCTGGAAGCGCTCCTCGAGCCCAGCCGTGTCGCTGGCGGAGGTGTGCACGCACTCCTTCCCTAATGAATCGAGCCCCTGTGTGTACATGAGCACCCCGCAACTCTGGAGAAATCAGGCCCGCAATGTGACACAGAAACTTGTTCAGTGCAATTATTTCTGTGTCACAATTCGGCTCTGTGAAAACGCCTATTGCTACAGCTATGCAGGGAGTGCTGCGACGCTTCCAGAGCCAGCGTCCGGTGCGGGGCGGATCCCTGCTGGTGACAATATTCGGCGATGCGGTCGCGCCCCGCGGCGGTGTCGTGACCCTGGGAAGCCTCATCCAACTGGCGGCGCCTTTTGGGCTGACGGAACGGCTGGTTCGTACGTCTGTTGCGCGGTTGGCCCAGGATGGGTGGCTGGCTGCTCGGCGGGATGGACGACTCAGTGAGTACCGGCTTGCGCCTTGGGGGCAGCAACGATTCGCCGAGGCCACTCAGCGTATCTACAGCAAGGGGCCGCTCGACTGGGACGGTCACTGGGCTTTGTTGATATTGCCGCCCAATGGCGGCAAGCGTCGCGAGTCCTTGCGTGACGGGCTGCGTTGGTTGGGGTTTGGACAGGTGAGTCCTGGCGTGTTTGCGCATCCCGTGAGTGATTTGGGGCAGGCTCGCAAGTGGCTCCAGAGCCTCGATGTCGGGAAGGATGCGTTGTTGCTGAAAGCCTCCAGCGAAGATGCCGGGATTGACCAGGCCGTCGTGGCGGTTGGTTGGGATCTGGGTGACCTCGCGCGTCGCTACAAGCGCTTCGCTGACTCATACTCGGGTGTTGAGGCCGCATTGAACAGTCGTGACACGTTGACTTCAGAGTCGGCGTTTGTGATCAGGACCCTGCTCATTCACGAGTACCGCAAGATCCATTTGCAGGATCCCTTGCTGCCGCCTGCCCTGTTGCCGGCTGATTGGGTGGGGTCGAGCGCCTACGAGGCTGCTGCTCAGCTCTACGCAAAGGTCTTCACCGCGGCGGAGGAATTCCTGACGGCCACGGCGAGCACGCTGGATGGGGCTCTTCCGTCGGCGGACGCTGCGGTCCTGGATCGATTCGGGGGGATTCGCGTGCAGGAAAAACACCGCCCTCCTGCCACTTCCAGAGTATAGCGCACCCGGGGCTTGCTGTAAGGCCCGGGTCTCGTTGCAGGATCGCCCGCCCGTAACGGTGGTGGGAGTCGCGGAATGCAACATGCAGTGGTGATTGCTGGAGGCGGTCCAACAGGAATGATGTTGGCCGGTGAGTTGGCCTTGGCAGGCGTTGACGCTGTCATTGTGGAGCGACGTGCAAACCGAGACCTCGCAGGATCGCGGGCAGGTGGGCTGCACTCGCGAACAATCGAGATCCTGGATCAGCGCGGCATCGTTGACCGGTTTCTCTCGCAGGGAAAAACGCACAATGGCGCACATTTCCATGTGCCACTGGACATGAGCGACTTTCCGACGCGCCACAATTATCTGCTGGCGCTGTGGCAAAACTACTTCGAGCGCATCCTGGCCGGTTGGGTCGCGGAACTGGGAATGCCTACTCTTTCCGGGCGTGAAGTAACAGGGTTCACTCAGGACGAATCGGGCGTCGACGTCGCGCTGTCCGATGGCCATACGTTGCGGGCGGAGTATCTCGTGGGCTGCGATGGCGGACGCAGTCTGATCCGTAAGGCGGCCGGTATCGAATTCGCCGGTTGGGAACCCACGACGAGCTGGTTGATCGCCGAAGTGAAGTGGTCTGAGGAGCCGGCATGGGGATTCCGCCATGACGCTGCCGGCCTCCATGGGATCGGCAAGTTGGAGGATCGCGGGCTTGCGCGGGTCGTGCTGACCGAGAGGCAGTTGGTATCCGCTGGCGCGCCGACTTTGCTCGATGTCAGCGCAGCGCTCAAATCTGTGTATGGGACTGACTTCGGGATACATAGTCCTGAGTGGATCTCACGATTCACCGATGTGACTCGTCAAGCTGTGGCCTACCGCGAGCGGCGCGTGTTTCTGGCCGGGGATGCGGCGCATGTGCATCCGCCGATGGGCGGGCAAGGTCTCAATATCGGTGTGCAGGACGCAGTGAATCTGGGGTGGAAGCTGGCGCAGGTGGTTAAGGAGGTTTCACCGGATAGCCTACTGGATACCTATCATACGGAACGTCATCCGGTGGCTGCCCGCGCGTTGCAAAACACAATGGCGGCTGTTGCGCTCCGTCGAACGGACGATCGGACCAAGGCTCTGGGCGAGATTGTGTCTGAGCTGTTCGTGTTGGACGAGCCGCGCAGGCGATTGGTTGGCAGGATGTCCGGGTTGGACGTTCATTACGGGTTGGGTGCTGATTGTGGGTCGGGCGCTCACTGCGGACCGGGTGTTAACCGCGGGGTGGGTACTTCAAACGGCGACGAGGGGGCACGCGAACCGGATGAGAGGCACCCGCTGGTCGGGCGCCGGATGCCGGATCTCGACGTCGTCACCGCGGAAGGTCCGACGCGCGTGTTTACCCTGCTCCACCGTGCGCGGCCAGTGCTGCTGAACCTGGGTCAGCGTATCGACATCGCGCCTTGGGCGGAGCGGGTGCAAGTGGTCGACGCCCAATACGCGGGCCTGTGGGAGCTGCCGGTGCTGGGAGCGGTCGCCGCGCCGGATGCCGTGCTGATTCGGCCCGATGGGCACGTCGCTTGGGTGGGCGACGGAACTCAGGTGGGGCTCGCTGACGCGCTCACCACCTGGTTCGGAGCACCTACTCCGGCGTAGCCAGTCGTTCCAAGAAGGTCTGGAGAAAGCGATTCGCCTGATGTCCGTCCATCACGCGATGGTCGATTGTCAGCGTCACGTAGCAACGTGGACGAATGACGATGCGATCTTCGCCATCGTCGGACGTCATCACCACCGGACGCTTCTCCAGCTTTCCAACACCCAGTATCGCGGATTGCGGCTGGTTGATAATGATTGGAGTTGCGACGAGGCTGCCGCTGACGCCGTGATTGGAGATGGTGAAGGTGCCGCCACGGACGTCTGCGGGCGTTAGATGTCCATCACGAGCTCGGGACACCAGGTCGTCGAGACCCTTGGCTGTTCCGAACAGGTCCAGGGACTGCACGTCGCGAAGCACAGGTACCACGAGGCCGGTTTCCAACGCTGTCGCTACGCCGATATGCATAGAATCGAAAACTTCCAGCGCCGAATCAGTCCACCGACTGTTGGCCTCCGGCACGGCGCGGATTGCTGCGACCGTCGCCTGCAGGAAATACGCGGTGAACGTCAGTGGCGCGCCTCTGCGTGCGAAGTCGTCTTTGTTCCGCTGCCGGTGGTCCAACACCGCAGTCAGGTTTGCCTCGAACACCGTCGTCACATGAGGGGCGGTGTGCAGGAGGCTTTGGACCATGTGCTCGGCGATGCGCTTTCGGGTCGCCGTGTGCGGCACCCGGTGGCTGCCACCGGCCACATCTGCCTGCGGCGCTATGCTTGGCGCTGCCCGATTGGCGCTGGCTCGTCCAGCGGATCGTGACCCTCCTCCGTGCGCAATGACGTCTGCAACGGTCAGGCGGCCACCTTGGCCGGTGCCCCGCACTTGCGAGACGTCTAGGCCGCGCTCGGCAAGGAGCCGGCGGACTGCGGGGCTCAGGTTGAGAGCCGCCGGACCAGGGGCCTGTTCGGCCGATGTGGTGCTGGAAACATTGGCGGCTCCGTCGTCGACCAGGACGCCTGCGGAAATACCATTGCCATTGTCCATGGCGCGTGCAGCCGTCTCTGCCCCAACCGATTCCGTTGTGGCTCCTGTAGGGTCATCGGAGGCCACCGCCCCAGCGGCTTCGATCATGCCAAGGAGGTCGCCGGGGCCGATTTCGTCTTGCTCTTGCTTGAGGATTTCGCGGAGGGTGCCGGAGCCCGGTGACGGGACCTCTACGGTTACCTTGTCGGTCTCCAGCTCAATGAGCGGCTCGTTTTCCGTGACGGACTCGCCGACGGATTTCAGCCATCGCAGGATCTGGGAGCGGGTGCCCTCGGTTTGCTCCGCAGGGGCACGAATCTCAACTTCGCTGGCCATTTAGATACTCGCAACCTGCTGAATCGTGCTTGTAATACGCTCAACGTTCGGGACAACGGCGTCGAGCAGCACGGGGTTATGAGGGCTGGGGATGTCTGGCATCGTTAGCCGCTCGATCGGCGCGTCCAGGTTGAAGAATGCTTCCTTGGCCAACACCGCGGCAATCTCTGCGCCGAAACCGGCGGTCCCGTTGTCCTCGTGAACAATGATGCAACGCCGCGTCTTGTTCACCGACGCCAACACCGCACCCTTGTCCCATGGCGACAATGTACGCAGGTCCAATACCTCAACGTCCACACCTGAAGCGGCAGCAGCCTGCTCACACCGCTCCACCATCGCCCCCCAGGTGACAATGGTCAGCTCAGATCCCGCACGAACGGTCCGTGCCACACCGAAGGGAATGACGAAGTCATCACCGGGATACGGACGACGCGCCCCGGCATGGTCCAACATGGCCCGGTGCTCAAAGAAGATCGTCGGGTCATTTCCACGCAGGGCGGTACGAAGAAGGCCCACCGCGTCCTCGGCATTCGAAGGCACCGCAACGTGCCAGCCAATACCGTGAACCCACGCCACTTCGTTGGTCTGGCTGTGCCACGGATCACCGCATTTGAAGAAGCCGCCGGGCATACGCACAACCATCGGCGCAGCAAACCGGTTATTCGTTCTCCAACGCATCGTCCCGCAATCATTCAACTGTTCCGCCGCCGGATCCGCATACTTCCGGAACTGGATCTCGGCGACCGGCAGGAGGCCTGCGACGGCCATACCCACCGCACGCCCGATGATCCCCTCTTCCGACAAACTGGTATCAAACACCCGGGCCTGCCCGTATTTTTCCTGCAACCCCAGCGTCGCACCGTGCACGCCGCCCTTGGGCCCCACATCCTCACCAAAAACAACCATCTTCTTGTTTGAGGCCAACTCAACGTCGAGCGTGCGACGGATAGCGGTCAGCATGTTGATGCGAGCCGCCTCAGGATGGGCCACCGTAGTGGACGCCGGGAAAACGTGGTGGTCCGGCGCGAGGCCGCCCTGTGTCTGCAGGGCATCGCTGAAGACGTGGCGCGTAACTTTAGTCGGGTCAGGGAGCGGCCGAGCCAGCGCGCGTTCAATCGCGGCACCGACGTCGCGACGCGCATCGTCCGCCAACCGACTCCACTCAGACTCAGCAAACACTCCTGGAACCAGGAAACGATGTAGCCGGCCCAGGGGATCGCGTGCGCGCTCCTTGGCAACCACATCCGGTGATTTGTAGGCCTGCGTGTCCTGTCCGGAGTGGCCGGACAAACGCGGCACAATCAAACGCAGCAGTACGGGTCCGCGCTCTTCGCGAACGAGAGCGACCGCCTGGCTCGTCAGTTCGGCCGCTTCGCGAGGATCGGCACCATCGCCTTCGAGAATCGTCAGGCCCGTAAACGAGCGCAAATTCGCGGCGATATTTCCACCGGGCGTCTGGTGTTGTGAAGAGACGGAGATGCCGTAGCCGTTGTCTTCTATGTAGAACAGCATTGGCAGGCGTTGCGTCGTGGCGATGGTCAGGGCTGACCAGAATCCATTGGTGGCAACCGACGCATCGCCCCCCAGGACCACGGCTATGCTGCGGCTGTAACCGGCATCACCCAGTGCCTCGCGTCTAAACCTGATCGCCTGTGCCCAGCCGGCCGCTGGAGTGTATTGAGCACCCACGCCGCCGCAGGACGGCAGCACGGTCGCCCCGCCCTTGCCAGGCATGTTGAAGACGACGCCAATGTCACGACCGTCACTAAAAGATCCCGACCGCGCCAAGGGCCCCGCCGCGGCATCCTCCAGATCCACTCCCAACGCCAACATCATGGGACGTGAGCGGTAATAAACAGCGACCCCATCATGGGGGTCGGTGAGGTTCAAACCTAACAGGATTTGGGCGAAGTCGTGACCGCGGGCGGAAAACTGGTACAGGACTTTGCGCTCCGGCAGGAGCTTGGACTCTTCAATGTCGTCCAGGGCACGCGAGAGGTGTAACAAGTAGGCAACCCGCTTCCAGTCGGGGGCTTTCTCCCCGTCCGGGGACACGCCTTCGTTGCGACGGGGGGTGATTGCAAGTGCGGGTGCCGCCATTTACCTGACTCCTCGAGGCCGATCCAGCCTGATGCAGCGCACAGTCTATGCGCTAAAAGACGCAATTAGCTTGCCTGGATTGCCCGGTTCATGCTCATCTTGGCAATATTATTGCCGTATTTAGGTGGGAATAGCCCATGTCGTCCAAAAGCCTGGACCGGGTCGATCGCCGCATCCTCGATGAGCTGCAGGGCGATGCGCGCGTGTCGAATCAGGAACTTGCCAAGCGGGTCGGTCTGTCGCCCGCGCCCTGCTGGCGCCGCCTGAGGCGTCTCGAAGAGGAAGGATTTATCGCCGGGTATGCGACCCTGCTAAACGGACCGGCGGTGGGCCTGCCGATCCTGGCGTACACGCTGGTCTCGCTCGAGAACCACCACCCCGAAACGATCCGCGAGTTCGACCAGCTCGTGAAGGATCGGCCGGAGATCCTGGAGTGCCACTCCATGAGCGGTCCGAACGATTATCTGTTGCGCATTGTCGCAGCGAGCATGGAAGCCTACGAGCGATTCATGTCATCGCACGTGTTGCAGATCAAAGCAGTCCGCGCGATGAATACGAGCTTCGTGCTGCGCACGAAGAAGTACACCACGCGGCTGCCTGTTGTGTGATCAACCGGACTTTTCGACGTCGCTCCAACCCTTCCCCGAGGCTGCCAGCCGCTCCAACAGTGCGGCGGGCTTCCAACGCTGACCATGCGTCGGGGCGAGCTTCTGCATGGTTGCAATGACTTTGTCGAAGCCGAACTGCTGTGCCCAGAACATGGGACCGCCCTTGTAGGCCGGGAATCCGTAACCGTTGACATAGACGATGTCGACGTCGCTGGCCCTGATAGCAATGCCTTCGTCGACGATCCTGGCGCCTTCATTGACGAGCGGGCACAACAGGCGCAACAAAATCTCCTCATCCGGGATCTCGCGACGCGTGATCCCGAGATCGCGGGACACTCCTTCAATGAGGGTCATGATGTCCGGATCGGAGATCCGCGTGCGGCCTTCATAACGATAGAAGCCCTTGCCGGATTTCTGGCCGAGCCGGCCTGCCTCAAACACGCGCTGGAGAATGGGAGAGAAACGTTCGTCCGCAGGGATCTTGCGGGCCTTGCGGATCGAGTAACCCACATCGTTGCCAGCCAGGTCGCGCACGGCCAACGGGCCCATTGCGAACCCAAACCCCTCCATCACCCGGTCAATCTGTTCCGGTGTTGCACCCTCTTCCAACAGGAATTCGGCTTCGCCGGAATAGAACTGGAGCATGCGGTTGCCGATGAAGCCGTCGCAGTTGCCTGCCAGCACGACCACCTTATTGAGCAACTTCCCGAGTGACATCACCGTTGCAATCGTCTGCGGCGAGCTGTGCCTGGACCGCACGTTCTCCAGCAGCTTCATGACATTGGCTGGACTGAAGAAATGGGTGCCGATAACGCTCTGCGGCCGCGACGTCACCTCGGCGATGGCGTCAATGTCGAGTGATGATGTGTTGGTCGCGAGGATGGCTCCAGGAGCGCATACCTCGTCGAGCCGGGTGAAGACATCCTTCTTCACCTGCATGTTTTCAAACACAGCCTCGATGACTATGTCGGCGCCGCCGACCGCTTCATAGTCGGTGACCCCCTTGATCAGCGCAAGCGCACGTTCCATTGCAGCTTCTGTCAGGCTGCCGCGCTTGACGGAAGCGGCGTAGTTCTTCTGGATGAGTCCCAGGCCGCGATCCACCGCCTCCTGGCTCAACTCCAACAGTTGCACCGGAATGCCCGCGTTCGCGAAATTCATGGCGATGCCCCCGCCCATGGTGCCGGCACCTACGATCGCGGCGCTGCGGATGGGCAGCGGTCGCGTGTCTGCCGGCAGATCCGGGATCTTGCGGGCTTCGCGCTCGGCGAAGAATAAATGTACGAGCGCCTTTCTCTGTGGACTCTCGCGACACTCGTTGAAGGCATCACGCTCGAATTGGAAAGCCTCGTCCTTGGAGCGTGTGCAAGCGGCCTCGACACAGTCAATGATCTTCCAGGGTGCAAGCTGGCCGCGGGCCTTGCTCTCGAGCTTCTTTCTGAAATTCGCGAACAACGCGGCATCCACACCGGTGATCCCGTCAGTGAGGTTGCTCGCAAGACGCAAAGGCCGCTGATCGCCCGCGGCCGTGCGCGCGAAAACGATCGCATCCTCCATGACATCATCCGCGATGGCATCAATCAGGCCCAACTCCAACGCGCGACTTGCCGGGATCGGGTTGCCTGAAGTGATGGCGTCGAGCGCGGCCTCGGGGCCTGCCAGGCGTGTGAACCGCTGCGTGCCACCGGCTCCCGGCAGGAGACCGAGCTTGACCTCGGGCAGGCCCACTTTTGCATCGGCGGCAGCGACTCGCCAGTGACAGGTCAAGGCGATTTCGAAACCGCCTCCCAGGGCTGATCCGGTGATTGCGGATACGATGGGCTTGGGAACCGCTTCCATCTGCGCCTGCAGGTCGCGGAGCGTGGGGAATTGGTTTGCGACGCCGGAGGCAATTTCATTGATATCGGCGCCGGCGATAAAGATCCCCCGGGTGCCCGCGATGACCACCCCTTCGACTACTGGATCGGATGCCGCGTCCTTCAGCGCCTCTGCCAGGCCTTTGCGCACGTCGATGCTCGTTGCATTGACGGGCGGATTGTTAATTTCGAGAACGGCGACATTCCCATCGAGGCGGTAATTGACAACGGGCACAGATTTTTCTCCTGCAAGCGAGGAGCCGAATCATATGCGAATAGTTACACTGCGTCTCGATGGATACCGTGGACATCGCTGTCATTGGTGCCGGAGTCGTGGGACTCGCAGTGGCGCGTGGGTTTGCGATTCTCGGGCGCGAGACGTTGATTTTGGAGGCGCATGCACAGTTTGGCACGGAGACGAGCTCGCGCAACAGTGAGGTTGTTCACGCTGGAATTTATTACCCGCGTGGGTCGCTGAAGGCTCAACTTTGTGTGGCTGGGCGGGATCAGCTTTATGCTTTTTGCGCGCGCCAGGGTGTGGGGTATCGGCGCTGTGGGAAGCTGATTGTGGCTACCTCGGAGTTGCAGCGTCCGGAGCTGGAGCGGATTCGGGCTAGTGCGCTGGCCAATGGTGTCGAGCTTTCGCTGTTGAGTCGTGCGGAGGCATTGAAGTTAGAGCCTGAGATCTCCTGTGTGGCGGCGCTGTATTCGCCGTTGACGGGGATTGTTGATTCGCATGAGTACATGCTGGCTTTGTTGGGACATGCTCAGGGGCACGGTGCCACCTTGGCTTGCGAGTCACGTGTGACCTCGTTGGAGGCTCGATCTGAAGGGATTCTCGTTGGGGTCAATGGTTGCGACTCTCTGCTCTTGGCACGGACGGTGATCAACTGTGCCGGGTTGTATGCGCCTTCTGTTGCGCGGTTGATTGATGGGCTGGCCGTGCCCCATTCGTACCTGGTCAAGGGGAACTATTTCAGCTTGTCAGGGCGGGCTCCGTTTCAACACCTCGTCTATCCCATTCCTGAGCACGGGGGATTGGGGGTGCATTTGACGCTGGATTTGGCTGGGCGGGCGCGGTTTGGGCCGGATGTGCAGTGGGTTGACGGTGTTGACTACGATGTGGATCCCCGCCGGAGTGAGGGGTTTTACGCTGCCATTCGGGACTACTGGCCTGCCCTGCCTGACGGGGCTTTGGTGCCCGCTTATGCGGGGATTCGTCCGCGGATTACCGGGCCTGGTGAGGCGCTGGCCGACTTCCGTATTGACGGACCACAGGTTCACGGCGTGGCCGGGTTGATAAACCTGTTCGGCATTGAGTCGCCGGGGCTGACGGCGTCACTCGCCATCGCGGACTACGTGGTCAATCTAGCGTCGTCTCCCGACGCTGTTATCTAACGCTTCAACGCGATTTAGAACACAACAAATCGCGTAAAACAACGGATTTCTGTCTGTGTTGGCGTGGGTGTTGATATGCAACACTTGCGGGTATGGATACAGAATCAGTCAAGGCTTATCCCGTTGCCGTTGCGTGGGAATCATTCGGTGTCGCGGAGACACCAGCAGAATATGTTTTCCACCGTCCGCGGCTGTACCTGGAAACCACGATCCCGAGCTTCCTGACCGCCCGGCCGAGCCGGGATTCGGGAACAGCGCGGATGCAGGGAATCACGGCGCGATGGTGGAACTCTTGGCATACGCAGTTTGAGATCTACACCTCACGTGTGGTCCGCGATGAAGCCGCAGTCGGCGATCGTGAGGCGGTACAACGGCGACTGCATTTCCTCAAGGGAGTTCGAATGCTGGAACACACCTCCCGTTCCGAGGCATTGGCAGTCGAGTTGTTGAAACGCTCCGGGCTTCCTCCAACTGCCAAGAAAGACGCTGAGCACATCGCCATCGCTGCGGTACATCGCATGGATTTTCTGGTGAGTTGGAATTGTGCTCATCTGGCGAATGAGCAGCTCGCACCCAGAATTGCTGCGATTTGCCGGCAAGAGAGTTATTCGCCACCGGTTTTGTGCACCCCTGAGCAACTATTGACGAGGTACGAGCATGGACACACCTTCCGATGAACCCGATGAGCTCGAATCGCATCTCGTTGCGATCAAGCGGTATCGATACAGGCGATTAGCTCTCTTTCTTACAGATCGCGCGGCGTGGGAGGAGGATAACAGGCGAAGAGCGGCGCGGTGGGCACACGTAAAGACGGTGTCGTTTGACAAGAACGACCCCAATTGTGTGCCTGACAATTATCGCTATGCAGACCTCTGCCCGCCCGAGTCGGAATTCGACGGCGAATTGAGATTTCCAATCGATGACTGGATAGACCCATGCTCGTAATGCCCAATTTCGATGACCCGGTCTTCGATGAGGTGCGTCGAGGGCCGAGTGCCAAATCCAAAGGCAAACGGAAGGGCCATGCGAGTAAGCGGGCGAAGCACAGTAAGGCCGCGAAGCGCCCCGGTGTGGCCCGACTGAAGCGAGCGCGAGCGAGTCGCTAGCCGATAATTCGGCGGTCGGTGAGCGACTGGAGGATTCGCTGAGCGGCGGACTCGGCGTTGCCTGGGCGGGTGTCCACTACGATTTCTGCATTCTCGGGTACTTCGTAGGGCGAGTCGATGCCAGTGAAGTTCTTGATCTTGCCTTCTTTGGCGCGCGCGTAGAGACCCTTCGGGTCGCGGCGCATGCACTCTTCCAACGGCGTGTCGATGAAGATCTCGACAAACTCGTCGGTGTCGACGAGCTCACGGACCATTTGACGCTCCGCGCGGAACGGCGAGATGAACGAACAAATAACGACCATGCCGGCGTCGACGAACAACTTCGCGACTTCGCCGACACGGCGGATGTTTTCCACGCGATCGGCGTCGGTGAAGCCGAGGTCGCGGTTCAAGCCGTGGCGGACGTTGTCGCCGTCGAGCATGTAAGTGTGCGCACCGCGTGCGTGCAACTCACGCTCCAGGATGCTGGCGATTGTGCTCTTGCCCGAGCCGGATAGCCCCGTGAACCACAGGATGGCAGGCCGGTGGCCATTCATGCGTTGGCGCGAGGCCTTGTCGACGAGCACGCTCTGCCGATGGATGTTGGTTGCGCGGCGCAGGCCGAAGGTGATCATACCGGCGCCGGCGGTGGCGTTTGTGAAGCGATCAACGAGGATGAACGAGCCTGTGGCTCGGTTGTCTGCGTAGGGATCCAGCGCCACTGGAACTGCCGTGGACAAATTGCACAGGCCGATCTCGTTTAGACCGAGCGTCTTGGCGGCGATGTGCTCCAGGGTGTTGATGTCCACCTTGTGCTTCAGGCTCGTGACGCGCGCTGGAACAAACTTGGTACCGATACGCATTAGGTACGAGCGGCCGGGAAGCATCTCGTCTTCGGCCATCCAAAGGATGTGGGCCGCGAACTGATCGACGACGTCCGGTCGACTGTCCGACAGCGCGATGACGTCACCTCGTGCGACATCGACCTCATCTGCGAACGTTATTGTCACGGCATCGCCCGAACGTGCCTCAGGCAGGTCACCGTCCGCGGTGACAATACGCGTGACGGTGGACTCCTTGCCTGAGGAGGCGACGACGACGCGATCACCGGGATGAACCTTGCCGGAAGCCACGGTGCCGGAGAACCCTCGGAAGTCCAGGTTGGGGCGGTTGACCCATTGGACCGGGAAACGCAGTGGCTTGTCGTCGAGACCTTGCTCTACGTCCAGGCTTTCGAGTTGCTCCAGGAGCGTCGGGCCGTCGTACCAGCACATGTTGTCAGAGCTCTGCGTGACGTTGTCACCGAACCGCGCCGACACCGGGATGGGCGTGATGGAGCTGAAGCCTAACGCCTGAGCGAATCCCAGGTAGTCACCGACAATGTGGTGGAACCGTTCGCCTGAGAAGGCGACGAGGTCGATTTTGTTCACCGCCACAATGACGTGACGGATCCCAAGGAGCGAGCAGATGTAGCTGTGCCGGCGTGTCTGCGTGAGAACGCCCTTGCGTGCATCGATCAGGATGACGGCGGCGTCAGAGTTGGACGCACCCGTGGCCATGTTGCGTGTGTACTGCTCGTGGCCTGGTGTATCCGCCACGATGAAGGATCGGCGTGGGGTCGCGAAGAAGCGGTAGGCTACATCAATAGTGATGCCCTGCTCTCGTTCGGCCTCGAGGCCGTCGACGAGGAGCGCGAGGTCGATGTCGTCACCGGTGGTGCCATGCTTACGGCTATCGCGTTCCAAAGCGGCTAGCTGGTCTTCCATGATGAGCTTGGTGTCGTACAGCAGCCGCCCGATGAGGGTGGACTTGCCGTCATCGACCGAGCCGCACGTTAGGAAGCGCAGCGGCGTAGCGTCGCCCGCAGACAAGCCGCCACGAACGGCCTCCATGGACGCGGCAGCGGAGTTACCTTGCGCGGATGAACCAGCGGAGGTGGTTGCGCTGGGCGAGCCGGCCGAACCAGCCTTCCTCGAAGTGACGCCTGACCGGGTTTTGTTGGCCATTAGAAATATCCCTCGCGCTTTTTCTTTTCCATCGACGCGGCTTCATCGCTGTCGATGAGGCGGCCGGAACGCTCGGAGGTGCGCGACGTGATCATTTCCTCGATGATGTCATCCAGTGTGGCAGCGGTACTCTCGATGGCCGCGGACAGGGGATAGCAACCCAGCGATCGAAACCGCACCATCCGCGTCTCTTCGACCTCACCTGCTAACAGCGGCATCCGATCGTCGTCGCGCATGATCAACACGCCGTCCCGTTTCACGACAGGTCTAGGCGCTGCGAAGTACAGCGGGACGACTGGGATGTTTTCCGCCCTTGTGTACTGCCAGATATCCAACTCCGTCCAATTCGACAGGGGGAACACGCGGATTGTCTCGCCCTTGTTGATCTTGGTGTTGAACAGCGTCCATAGCTCCGGGCGCTGATTTCGTGGGTCCCACACATGTCCTGCCGAGCGGAAGGAGAAAACACGCTCCTTCGCCCTACTCTTTTCCTCGTCTCGGCGGGCCCCGCCAAACGCTGCGTCGAAACCATATTGGTCAAGCGCCTGTTTGAGCGCCTCAGTCTTCATCACCTGTGTATGCAGCTGAGAGCCCGAGGCGATCGGGTTGATGCCGCGGGCCACGCCTTCAGGGTTCGTGTACACCAGGAGCTTCACGCCGTAGCGTTCAGCGATCTGATCCCGGTGCTGGATCATCGCACCGAATTTCCACTTCGTATCGACGTGGAGCAGCGGGAATGGTGGCTTCGATGGATAGAACGCCTTCATGGCCAGGTGCAACATCACACCGGAGTCCTTGCCGATCGAATACAACATCACGGGATTGCGGAATTCCGCTGCAACCTCCCGAATGATCCCGATCGACTCGGCCTCGAGCCGCTTCAAATTCAGCGTTAAAGACATGGCGCCTGCAGCGTCCCGCTCGCGATGAAATAGGAATTTCGAAACGCAGATTTGGCGTACAACATCGGCACGCATCCAGGAGCCGAGACGCTGCCGCCCGCGGCAAGGAGAACGGCGTGACCTGCTGCCGTATCCCACTCCATGGTAGGACCCAGACGCGGATACAGGTCTGCCTCGCCAGTGGCGACCAAACAGAACTTCAGCGATGAACCAACCGACACGCGATCCGCGACGTTCACCTGCGCAAGATAGGCGTCGGTCTCGGGCGTGGAGTGCGAACGTGAGCTCACTGCTACGACACCGCTCACCGGGACTGGACGCACCTTGATAGGACGTCGCGGGGCGAGCTCGGCACTGTCTGTGTTCTGGTCGCTGCGGAAGGCTGTTTTGGCGGTGACGTTGCCGGCGAACAGGCTTGTTTTCGCGGGCGCATAGACGACGCCGAGCACCGGTGACCGGTCGCGAATCAGGGCAATGTTAACGGTGAAGTCGCCCCGCTTCTGGATGAACTCCTTGGTACCGTCGAGCGGGTCCACCAGGAAAAACTCGTTGCCGACCGTGGGCACCCGTCCTGCAGCAACCTCCTCCTCCGCGATCACCGGGACGTGGGGTGCGACCTCTTTTAGTCGCCGAAGGATGATCGCTTCTGCAGCATGATCTGCATTGGTAACGGGCGAAGCGTCAGCCTTGTGCTGAACGTCGAATTCGCCGCGGTAGAAATCGTGCACGACCTTGCCCGCCTCGATGGCAGCAGCCACGATCGCCTCAAAAATTGCACTGTCTTCAAGCTTTTGTGTGGACATAGACCCTCGGGACGAGAGTCTACACGTTGCCCCGCCCGGGACGCTCGGCGGGAGCCCGACCGGGCAATACTTCCTGGCAATGTGCTTATGCTGTGGCCAGGTCGCCGGATGGGAGTGAGAGCCTGGCTGACCGGGGTACAGGTCAGACAGGCCCCCCCAGGCGCGCGTCAGTCGGCGCGTATCGCCTCAACCTGGATCTGTAGTTTGACTTCCTGTTTGAACCCGTACTTGTCACCGTAGCTGACACCAAAGTCGCTGCGGTTCAACGTGGCCGATGCATCCGCACCGCACACTTCCTTTTTGATCATCGGATTGACGATGCACTTGAACTGGTTGATCGTCAGGGTCAAAGGCTTCGTCACCCCGTGCAGCGTGAACTGCCCTTCGACCTCCGTCGGAGCGCCGTCCTTGAATTTGGCCAGAGTGCCCTTGTAGACGGCCGTGGGAAACTTCGCGACATCGAACATTTCCGCGGATTTCGCGTGCTCGTCGAGCTTGGGCATTCCGAAGTTGATGGAGGACGCATCAACGGTGATTTCAACCTTGCCGGTGCCCTTGTCCTTGTCCAGCGTGATCGTGCCGGTGCTCTTGTCGAACTTGCCGCGCCAGATCGACAGACCGCCGAAATGGTCGGCCTCGAAGCTCGGATGGGTGTGGTTGGGATCGACGTTGTAGGTCACGGGGGCGGCGACCGCCGAGCCGGTAACGAGTGCCAGCATGGCAACCGGCAGTGCGTACTTCATTCTGGAGTCTCCTGATCGACCAAATAGGGGTGACCGTTCCCGCCTTGCGGAAACTGGCGGACGGTAGCGTATCCGTAGGAGCCCAACAGGTGCCACTCTTCTTACGGGAGAGCCATTAGCTCCTGGGCTGCGGGAGTCTCGCTCGGAAACTGAAGGAATGTGGGCGGCGGCCGGGCGGGACGGTCCGATGACCGTCCCGCGGCAACCGAAGCAGAGCGGAGGGAATCCCGCGAAGCGCCAACGGCGCGACGTGGGACAACCAGAACTAACGGATGGCGGTAACAGTAGCCGGGCGGGCCTGGAGTCCCAGGGCACGGGCGACGACGTCGTGAGTGATCTCGCCGGCGTGCACGTTGAGTCCGGCAGCAAGCCCCGGATCGCGCTTCAGCGCAGCCTGCCAGCCCAGATCGGCAAGTGCGCGAACGTACGGCAGAGTTGCGTTGGTCAGGGCGAACGTTGAAGTGCGTGGAACCGCACCCGGCATGTTTGCTACGCAGTAGTGAATGACGCCATCAACAACAAATGTTGGGTCAGCGTGTGTGGTTGGACGGCTGGTCTCAAAGCAGCCACCCTGGTCGATGGAAATGTCGACCAACACGGCGCCGCGCTTCATGGTCGACAGCATCGCACGGGTAACGAGTTTCGGCGCTGCCGCACCGGCAACCAGAACCGCACCGATGACGAGATCCGCTTCCTTCACCAGACGCTCGATCGTTTCCGTGGTCGAATAAGCGGTCAGGAGCGTTGCGCCAAAGGTTGCTGACAGCTCACGCAGACGATCCAGCGAGCGGTCAACGATGGTGACGTCAGCGCGCAGGCCGACAGCCATTTCTGCCGCGTGCTTACCAGCTACGCCGCCACCGAGGATGACGACCTTCGCAGGCTGCACACCCGGAACACCGCCCAGCAGAACGCCGAACCCGCCGTTAGCCTTCTGCAGGCTGGCAGCACCAACCTGAATCGACATACGGCCGGCAACTTCGCTCATCGGGGTCAACAATGGGAGCGATCCATTTGGCGCAGTGACCGTCTCGTAGGCGATGGCAGTCGCGCCAGACTTCATCAGACCCTTCGCCTGTACGGGATCAGCAGCGAGGTGGAGGTACGTGAACAGCACCTGCCCGGCACGGAGCATTTCGCATTCGTTCGGCTGCGGCTCTTTGACCTTGACGATCAATTCGCCCTTTTGGAACACCTCAGCCGCGGTACCGGCGATCACGGCGCCAGCAGCCTTATACGCGGCGTCATCCACGCCAATGCCGTTACCGGCGCCAGTCTCAACTATGACCTCGTGTCCAGCACCGGTCAGCTCTCGGACCCCAGCGGGGACCATGCCGACGCGGAATTCGTTGTTCTTGATCTCTTTAGGGACACCAATGCGCATGACAGGGGCTCCTTGGGCAGGACCGGGACGGTATTAGGGGGTCCTGCGGGTTAAAGGTGGGCGCAGTTTGGGGTGGGACACCCCGCAGCCCCTTGCGTAATGCACAGTCTTGGGGCGCCCCCTGTGGCAGAATCTGCGGCCAATCTGCAATCAAGCGAAGGATTTCTGCGCAAATGGAGCTGGATCGCTATGATCGAGCCATCCTGAGGCTGCTACAGCAGGACGCCCGGATCACCAATACCTCGCTGGCCGAGAAGGTCAGCCTGTCCGAATCCGCCTGCCTGAGGCGCGTCAGGGCCCTGGAAGAGTCCGGCTTGATCCAGGGCTACACCGCCCTCATCGATCAGCAGAAGGCCGGCTACCCCGTAAACGTGTTCGTCAGCATCACCCTGGACCGCCAGAGCCAGTCAGGCCTGGAGGCGTTCGAAAACGCCGTGCGCAAGGTCCCCGAGGTCATGGAGTGCTACCTGATGACAGGCGAGCACGATTACCTACTACGACTGGTAGTGGCCGATCTCGCAGACTTCGAGCGAATCCACAATCAGCACCTGACCCGCTTACCGAGCGTAGCGAGCGTCCAATCGAGCTTCGCGATGAGGACGGTAACTCGCTCCACGACTTTACCCGTGAAGTAGCCCGCCGTAAGGGCAGCCGTGTCCCCTAGTCCTCCTTTTTGATTCCGTCCACCAACGCGGGCCAGCTAAACGGATCCACGTACTCCAATCCACTGGCAGCCATGGCTTCAACCAACCACGCCTGCCTTTCAGCGGTCGCAGATGCCATTACCGGCTCAACGCCAACGTCGGAAAGCGTTCGTGCAACCTCACGCATCTCCGCAGCGCGCCGCACCCCATGCTCAGCCACCCGGCTGATCAAATAATCAGGCAACTTCCCCGTCCACCCCATCCCCGGAAACGTCCCATTCAACGACTCCAGGACTTCCCGCTCAGCCCCGAACCTCCGCGCCGCCAACATCGACTCCAGCGTCAGCGCCTCCAGCCCCTTGATCACAATGCTCCGACACATCTTCACAGCAGACGCCACGCCAATCTTGTCGGACAAAGCCGTAGCGTTCATACCAACATCACGTAACGCCTGGGCAACCTCACCAGCACGCTTGCCTCCGAGCAACATCGGCACCCGCAATCGCTGAGATGGCACAGGCGCCATCACCGCAGCCTCCACATAGTCCGCCCCCGCAGCTTCTACGAGCGCGGCATTCGCCAATTTCTTAGCGGGGGACACGGAGTTGATATCCAGCAACACCTGTCCCGCTCGCAGCACTCGAGCCGCCTGAGTGGCAACATCCGATGAGGACGAAGCCGTCACCGCAGAAATGACAATGCCAGCCCCGCCCACAGCGTCATCGAAAGTCTCCGCAGCGCGCACACGAAGGCGCCGTGCCTTCTCCCGCATTGCGGGCGATGAGTCGAGCAGCACATCGTACGTGGCGACCTCGTGCCCTGCGGCCACGAGATCCTCGCCGAATATAGACCCCGCCTCGCCAAACCCGATCAAAGCAAACTTCAGCAATCCGGTGCCCATCACGGTGTCTCCATTGATTCGATCCAACTCCGGAACGCATCGTTCACCGCTCGTGGACGCTCGAGCGGCGACATGTGACCGCAGTTGGGAATGACTCCGAATGTACTCGCACTATGCCTCAGCATATTAGCCATGAGCTCGTGACGCGAGGGTGGCGCCCACGTGTCATCGCTCCCACACAGCACGAGGCTCGGGCAGCGAATCCGGGCAAACACGGTTTTGGCATCGGGACGCGTCAACAGCGCCTGGATCTGCAGGGCGTACAGATCCGGGGTGCGCCGTGCGAACATCTCGACAATGGGTTCGATCAGGTCCGCGTCAGTGAGGCGCGGCGGATACACCATGCCCTGGAGCCAGTTGCGCGCCATGGCCCGCATACCGCTGCGGCGTGCCAGTGCCAGCATGGAGCGGCGCCCGGCGGCCTCGCGTTCGCCGGCTTCGCCGGGCGCAAGCGCCTCATAACCGGTATCGAGAATGGAAAACCCGAGCAGACGCTCGGGAACCCGACGAGCCACCTCCAACGCAACCCGTCCACCCATGGAGTGCCCCGCAATCGCAAAGCGGGCCGGGGCCTCCTGGATTATCGCCTCGGCGAGCGCGCCGAGGCTGTCAACTTCAGCGTGGTTGGCGACGAGGACTTCGGCGATGTCCGCGAGCGCTTCAACCTGAAAGTGCCAGAGCCACTCATCACACAGCAGGCCCGGAACGAGGATGACTGTTTTTCTCACGTCCCGATGGTGAAGTTTTGGCGCGCGAGTCGTCAACTACGACCTCGTTCGCGACCTCGCGGCTGCGTTCGAGAAAATCGAGCGCTGCGGCGCCAGCGGCTTCCGCCGTGGGAAACGTCACAACCCTGAATTTGTCGTCGATGCTCATTGTCCACATGTTACACACCCCTCCGCTCATCGCTGCCCTCTTCACCGTGCAGACCGGGCGGTTCGTCGTGCATGCTGGGTCCGCATGGGCCGAACGGACCACCAAACCGACCCTGACCGAAGCCTCTGCGGAATTCGCGACGCTCGTCGCGGCTCATGTCTTTCCACCGGCGGAATCCATCCCTGAAGCGGTCGCGCTCCTCCGGTGACATCCGGCGCCAGCGATCACGCCACGCCGCCCGATGCTTCCAATGGTGGTGGCCATGGTGATGGGGCCTAAACCCACCAAACAGCACACGGCACAACACGAGCAGTCCCGCGGCCTGCCAGAACGTCAGAGCCGGACCCGCGAACAAAGCGGGAATCAGGGCGTTCCACAGCAGCATGACCACCAGGCTCAGCGCTGCCACAAGCAGCGGCGCGAACACCAGAAAGCCAAACACCTTCATCATCCAAAAACGTCTCACGTTACTCTCCTACTTCAATCATTCATCCACTCGTCGTACGCATCCTGCAACTGCTCGCGCAGTGCCAGTACCGCGTAACGCTTCCGGGATAACAGCGTATTGACGCTGACACCCCAACGCGCGGACAGCTCCTTGAAGCTGGCTCCTTCCAGCTCATGTGCGATGAACACTTCACGCTGCTCGGGAGGCAAGTCATCCAGAGCCTCCTCCACCTGTTCGAGCAACACCTGCCGGATGGCTTCGCCTTCGGGGCCGGGCTCGATGGAGGGCAACAGGTCCTCCAACGCACTGCCGCCATCCTCGTCATCCACCAACAGGGGTGAATTGCTGAAAGGCTCCGCGCGCTTCTTGCGGAAGCGGTCGATGATCCGGTTGCGGGCAACCCGCATGAGCCAGGCACCGGCCTGCTCGATTGGCTGCATCAGACGGTGCGCAGCCACGAGCTCGTAGAGCACTTCCTGGAGGATGTCTTCCGCCTCGGCGGCATCCTGCACGCGACGGCGAATGAAATTCCGCAGACGGCCGGCCTCGCGCCGCACGGCGGCCGAGATCTTTCGATCCTGTTCGGATGTCACGGAGGGGTCATTCAGCGTCACGTCCATCTGTACTGATAGACGTGACGCCTCCCCTAATATTGTGAGAGGTGGTTAACGGGTGGCCACAGCCACCGCAGCCGACGCCATGGCGACCCCGGTGCCCCGCTGCACCCATTTGACCGTCTTGGGGGTCGAGAAGAACCGCCGGGCACGGCTTGCTCCGAAGGCGTACGTCCCGAGTACCAGCGGCAGAATCACCATAATCACGCCGACAATCTCCAAGAACCCACCCAGGGACAGGCGCTTGAGCTCCACCACGGTCGGAAGCACGGCCAGGAAGAAGATCATGGTCTTTGGATTCCCCAGCGTCAGCGCCAAGGAGCCCAGGAAAAGGCGCAACGGCCGCTCCTGCGTTACCTCCGCAGACGAGGCATCGAGCGGCTTTGCGGGCGCCGTCCACAAGCGGAAGGCTAAATACAGCAGGTAGGCAACACCTGCGTACTTCACCAGAAGAAATACGGTGTAGGCGCTCTGGGCCAGCATGGCCAACCCGGTGGCCGCACAGGTGAACCAGATCAGGTCACCCACGAGGAATCCGCCAATAAAGGCCGGAGCTCCCCGCAGCCCATGCCCTAACGAGCGGGCAATGATCGCCGCAATTCCAGGACCCGGAATCGCAACGGCCAATATGTACGCCAGGCTGAAAACCGACAATCCGTACCAGGTCATAGAGCGGCTCCTTGCACCGCCAGAACACCACTGCGCCCTTCTACCGTCCCTTCCACCATCTCACACCGCGGCAGCTCAGGTAAACGTAATGTAGCTGCATAAGCCGCCATATCGATCAATTCCGCACCGCGTGAGCGCCATCCCCGCAGGAGCCGCTCAAACGAGTCGAGATACAAGTTGCCTTCCAGCTCCGCATGCAAGGTGCAGACATGATCGCGAGCAGGCTCAACGTCCGTCAGCGAGAACAAGTGATCGATGGGGTCGACAGCACCCAGATCGGGGCGCCCAACCAACTCGTCCAACGTGGGCAACGTCGTCGGCATCTGCGGGACGTTGACGACCGCGCCGCCCGCGACAGGCATGAACGGGCCAGTGCCTCGGCCATCGGATGCATACTGGAAACCCAACTGCCGCTCCAGATCCGGAACAAAGCGATTGACCTGCCAGCCCGCAGCTCCATGCATCACCGGTTGCCGCGAGAAAACCTGCGCAAACTCATCCCGCGCCAAAGTCAGTTCCCGCCGCGTCCACGCCTCATCCGACTGGGCGACGTAGTCCTGCCATTTGATGTGGTTGTACGTATGCACACCAACTTCAAACCCGCGATTACCGATGTCGCGCATGACCGATCCGCGTCGCCGCGCGATATGCGGAGCAGGCAGCAGCGTGCCGTACAGCAAGGTCTTCAGACCATAGTGTTTCAGAACGGAGGTCCGCCGGACCTTGCCCATGAACCCGCGCCGAAAGGCTCGCTTGACGGCCCGTCCCGTCTGATCGGGCCCGAGGCTGAACAGGAAGGTGGCACGGACGTCCAAGCGTTCAAACAGCCCCGCGAGTCGCGGAACACCCTCCAGGGTGCCGCGGTCCGTGTCCACATCGATTTTGAGAGCAATCCGCAAACGCTAACTCAAGACGCGAGGATGCTTCGCTAAAGCAGCAGCCAACCCTCTCAGAATCAATGGCCCGTCCTGAGAGGCAACCTTGATCAGGTGCAGGATGCTGCCGTCACAACACTCGACGTAACACTGCCCATCGACACTGGTCAGTCGTGCCTGAACGCTTGGAGTCGTGGTCTGCGGCACAACCCGTGTCTTCTGAATGTACCAACGTTGGTCGCCCACGCCAGCGTAGGCGCCCGGAAACGGGGGCGCCACAGCGCGCACCAGGTTATGAATCTGTTGGGCGGGCCAGGTCCAGTCGATCCGGCCGTCTTCCGGACCCCTGCGCCCAAAGTACTGGCCTTCCTCGACCGGCTGGCGATGGCGTGGCGCAGTGCCCGCAATCAATCCCGGAAGCGAGCGCGCCAGGATGATTTCCGCAGCGACCGTGACCTTGCCAAACACGGCGCGCGCATCGTCGTTTTCGAGAATCGGCACCGCTAGTTGATCGACAATGTCGCCCGCATCAGCCCGATCGACCATGTAATGAAGCGTCGCACCGGTCTCCCGCTCACCGCGGAGGATCGCCCAATTCACCGGCGCCCGCCCACGATACCTGGGCAGCAGCGAGCCGTGCATATTGAGAGCGCCGAGCCGGGCGGAGCGCAACAGCGGAGCACCCAGCAATGAACGGTAGTAAAACGAGAAGATGAAGTCGGGCTGCAAAGCGGCAAGCCGCTGCTGCATATCCGGCGTGTTGGGATCCGCGGGCGTCACGGTCTCAATACCGTATTCCGCGGCAGTGGCAGCCACGCTGCCGAACCACTGCGTTTCGGAAGGGTCGTCGCGAACGGTTACGACCAGAGGAACTTCCACTCCACCGGAAAGCAAAGTCTCGAGGCAACGAACCCCCACGTCGTGATAACCAAACACGACAGCGCGAGTAGTCATGCACGCTCCTTGGCCGGAATGATCTGTTCCGTGGAACTCTGTTCCAGCAACGCGGCGACCGTATATCGGGGCCTCTGACGAACCTGCTCGTAAATGCGTCCCACGTACTCGCCCACTACACCGACGCCCATCAACAGCACGCCGATGAGGAAGAACGCTATCGCAAACAGGGTGAACAAACCTTCGGCTTCCGGGCCGTGCACCAGGCGGCGAATCGCCAACCCGACGACTCCCAGCAGCGAGATCAGTGAAATGACCATCCCGGCCATGGAGAAAAACTGCAGCGGCACGACGGAGAAGCCCGTCATGAGATCGAAGTTCAAACGAATCAGCGAGTACAGGGAATATTTCGACTGACCGATGGCCCGTTCAGCGTGCGAGACTTCGATTTCGACCGGATTGCGGGCGAATGTGTAACCGAGCGCGGGTACGAACGTGCTCACTTCAACGCAACTGTTGATTGCGTCCACGATCTCACGATCGTAGCCACGCAACATGCAACCCTGGTCCGTGATCCGGATGTGAGTCGTCCGTTCGCGAAACCGATTCATCACACGGGATGCGGCCTTGCGCCAATACACGTCGTGACGATTCTTACGCACCGTACCTACATAGTCGGCGCCGCCATCCATCGCCCCGATGATATTGGCGATCTCCTCCGGCGGGTTCTGCAGATCCGCATCCAGGGTAATGATGTAGTCGCCCCGGGTTTGCGCAAAACCGGCCATGATGGCCATGTGCTGCCCGACATTGCGCGCCAGCACGACGACCCGGGTCACATCCGGTCGTTTGCTGAACTGTTCTCGCAGCCCCGCAACCGTGCGGTCGGCGCTGCCGTCATCGACGAAAACGACTTCGTACACCCGCCCGAGCGCATCCAACGCCGGGTACAGACGAGCAAACAGGCTCGCCAGCCCCTTCTCCTCGTTGTAGCACGGGATCACAACAGAAACCGTAGCCTCTGTTTTCAAATTCAAGTACGCGCTCCTGAGATGACTTCGTTGACTGCTTCGACCACGCGGTCCACGTCGCTCAGCTCCATAGCCGGAAACAACGGCAGGGTAACCGTCTCACGCCCAATCCGTTCCGCGTTGGGGAACTGCCCCTCGCGGTAGCCCATCGCACGATACGCCGTGAACAGGTGGATGGCCGGGTAGTGTATGCCAACACCAATGCCCCGCTGAGCCATGGCCTCAATAAACTGCGGCCGGGTGATTTTCAGCTCAGATAACGGCAACAACGGCGCGAAGATGTGCCAACTGTGCCCTTCGTCCCCACGCTCCGGCAGTCTCACCGGCGGGTTGTCGCTCCACAATTGGTAGTAGCGCGCCACGAGCTCGCGGCGCCGCGCGTTGAACTCCTCCAGGTGTGCCAACTGTCCGAGGCCAACACGCGCCGCGACATCGGAGAGGTTGGCCTTACCGCCGGCAAATAAAGTGTCGACGCCGTTCGGCGTTTTCAGCTGTCCGTGCCAACGATGCAGCTCCAGCGCCTGGATCTCCTCGGGCGAGCCGCCGCTGACCGCTCCACCCTCGATGGTCGTCATGTTCTTGTTGGGATGGAAGCTGAAGCACACCAGATCGCCGAAACTGCCGATCCGGCGGCCTTTCCAGGCAGATCCGATCGCATGCGCCGCATCCTCGACCACGCGCAGGTTGTGGCGCTTCGCAATGTCGTACAGCCGATCCATATCGACGGGCAGTCCCGAGAAATGGACTGGCATGATGGCGCGCGTGCGCGGCGTAATGGCCGCCTCAACCTGGTCAAAATCAATATTGCGGGAATCCAGCCCGACATCCACGAAGACGGGGCGCGCCCCGGTTCGCGTGATGACATTGGCGGTCGCAACAAAGCTCATGGCTGGCGTGATCACTTCATGTCCGCCGCCGATACCACAGGCCAGCAGGGCCATTTCGAGGCTCGCGGTGGCTGAGGTCTGCGTCCGGATGGGACGACCGCCCAGGTATCGCGACAACGCCGATTCGAATTCCGCGACCTTCGGTCCCGTTGCCAGCCAGCCTGACCGCAGAACCTCGGCAACGCCCTGGATCGTCTCCTCGTCGATCGTAGGACGTGTAAACGGAAGCATCTTCTTCACCAGAAACCCCTCAAGCGCGGGCGATGAGAATCACGCCCGCAACGATTACACAGGTCCCCACCACGCGTTGCACATTAGGAACTTCGCCCAGAAGCCACCATGCGAGCCCAATGTTGAGGACGTAACCCATCGATAACAATGGGTAGGCCTGGCTCACAGGAACACGTGAGAGTCCGATCAGCCAAACGATGAGGCTCACGCCATACGCAGCCAACGCGAACCAGAACTGCGGGACTGTCATGAGCACCAGTGCCTTATTAAAGGTACTGCCGTCCTGCGAAACCAACGGCCCGGTCACCTGGGTCGCGGCCTTCAGTCCCAACTGCGCGAACGCGTTTAGAATGACGCCGATCAACAGCGTCCCAAAATCCACTGGTCTCATAGGCGACTCACCACCAACGTCTGATTGTCGCCGCCAATGACCCTGCCTTGTAACCCACGGCTACGCCACTCTTCGACGATATTCGGCGAGATGAAGGCAACCGCATTCTTCGAGGCATTCCAATGAGCCAGGAAGGCGTCGGTTGTCAGGGTACGGGACGGTTCTTCGGACATTCCGAACTCCAATTCGCCTTGAAACCCGACAACCGTCATCGTCCTGCCCAGATAGGGCGATAGCGTCTCTCGGTACTGGCCGATGCTGAACAATTCAGTCTGCGGGCCGATCAGCGGTTTGATGGTAGTCACCAGTTTGTATGAAGAGCGTTCCGGTAGCTCGGTGAAACCGCTGAGCAGACACTGCCATCCCAATATCGCGCTGGCCGCGGTGGCCCAGACGGCCGCCGCCGCGGGGACGTCACGCTTCAAGGTAGCCCAGACACCATAGAGGCCTATCACCACAGCGCCAATGACCCACTGGATGGCCGACTGGGGAAAGTACCCGTAGTGGCGCATTGTATAGATGAAGAGCCCCACAACCAGTATCGGCATCAACACTCCGGTAACCCGCGCCAGGGTCCGCACGAAAGTGGGACTGGCGGACATCGATGCCCCGATTACCGCCGCCAGCGTGGGCATCATGGGCAGGATGTACGGCGCCAGCTTGGAAGACGACACCGAGAAGAAAAGGAGCGTAACAGCTGAAAATATAAGTATAAATTTCAATGGCTTAAAACCAGATTCTCCTCTAGGTTCTAACCAGGCACTCCGAATTGCCGCCGGCATCGTCAGCAGCCAAGGCAATGCTCCAATGGCCAGCAGACTGAGGAAGTACCACCACGGCTCCTCCCGTTTGTGAACCTTCGTCAGAAACCTGGCGAAGTGCTCATGTACGAAGAAGAACTCCAGGAAGGACGGGTTCCGGGCGCTGACTGCAACGAACCAGGGAACCGTTACCAGAAGGAACAGCGGTAGCCCTAACAGCACATGCAAACGCCGCCACGGCCGCACATCACGCTCGATAGCGGTGTAGGCGACTAGCGTCGCACCAGCCAGCACACCGACAACAATGCCCTTGCTGAGTACCGCCAATGCGGCCGCGAGCCACGCCAGCAGCACCCAGCGTCTCTCACTCGCAGATCCTTCGGGCGAGCTCTGCCCGAGCGCAAATGCGAAGACAGCCGCCGACAGAAAAAACGCAAAACCCGAGTCGAGGATGTTGAGGTGAGCTATGAGCTCAAAGTACGGACTGACAGCCAGCGCGGCCAGGGCTGCGAACCCTGCGCCGTCCCCGTACAGACGGCGGGTCCACCCGAAGACCATCGGTAAGCACAGAAATCCCAGCCCTACCGTCCATAGACGCGCTGTCCATTCGCTGAAGCCGAACACCGAATACGCCGCAGCACTGGCCCAGTACTGCAGCGGAGGCTTCTCAAAGTACTTCAGGCCGTTGAGGCGGGGGGTAATCCAGTCGCCGGTGACGGCCATTTCCCGAGGGATCTCGGCGTACCGTCCCTCGTCAGGGTCGACGAGGGGACGGATGGGCATGGTTGCGAACCAAGTCGCCCCAAGGACGATCCACAGCAACCAACCGAAACTACGTTTCTGCACCTGGGCTAGTTGTTGCCCATGGCGCGGTCGCCAAAGCCTTCCTGGTTCACGTAGTACTGAATGGTGTTGCGGATAGCCGTATCCATATCAGTCGTCGGCTTCCAACCCAGGTACTTCCTCGCGGCCTCGATGGCCGGTACGCGCACCTGGATGTCCTGGTAATACTTACCGTAGTACTCTTCGGCACCGACCTCGACGATCTGTGTGTTCTTCGCGTTCTCACGCAGCACAGGGAACTCCTGAGCAATTCGGATCGTGCGCTCCGCCAGATCACGGATCGACACGCAATTGTCAGGGTTGCCGATGTTGAAAATGCGCCTGCTTGCGCACTGATCCTTGTTTTCGAGGATGGTCAGCAACGCTTCGACAGCGTCGTCGATATAGGTGAAGGACCGCTTCTGCTGACCGCCGTCGACGAGCTTGATCGGGCGCTTGAACAGCACGTTCGAAAGGAACTGCGTGAAGACACGCGAGCTGCCTTCCTTCGGCTCCTCGACGTTGTCGAGGTTGGGGCCGATGAAGTTGAACGGCCGGAACAGCGTGTAGTCGAGGTTGTCGCGCACGCCGTAAGCGTAAATGACGCGATCCAGGAGCTGCTTGGACGCCGCGTAAATCCAGCGCTGCTTGTTGACTGGACCGTACACCAGCGAGCTCGTCTCTTCGTCGAGCACGCCGTCGGACATGCCGTAGATTTCCGAGGTGGACGGGAAAATCAATCGCTTCTGATACTTCACACAATGACGCACGATGTCGATGTTGGCTTCGAAGTCGAGCTCGAACACACGCAGCGGATGCGTCACGTACTGGGCGGGATTCGCGATCGCCACCAGCGGAACCACCACGTCGCATTTCTTGACGTGGTACTCCACCCATTCCTTGTTGATGGTGATGTCGCCTTCGACGAAGTGGAAACGATCCGTCTTCGGCAGATCCTTGAGCTTGTTATCCGCGAGGTCGATGCCGTAGACCTCCCAGGGCCGCGTCCGCAGTATCGCGTTTGTGAGCGCGCTGCCGATGAAGCCATTCGCTCCCAGGATCATGATTTTCAGTGCCATTGCCGTCCCATGTGCCGTTGCTGGCCCAAATTTTCGGGGGGCGAAGCTTACCATGCCGGCCCATTGGCCACCTTTCCACGGCAAAGCTGCCGGGGAGCTAATTAAACGACAGCGGGAGACCTACGTAATTCTCGGCCAGGGACTGGGCGGCGGCACGTGAAGTGACGATGTACTCGAGCTCAGCTAATTGCCGCCGGTGGTCAAACGGCGTCTCATCGTCGAACCGATGAAGGAGCGAGGTCATCCACCACGAAAAGCGCTGAACCTTCCACACACGGCTCAGGCAGACCGACGAGTACGTGTCCAGGCCCACCGTAGAGCCCTCGCGATAGAACGCCTGAAGACCTTGTGCCAGTACCTGTATGTCCGCAATAGCGAGATTCATCCCCTTCGCACCGGTCGGCGGCACAATGTGGGCAGCATCGCCGGCTAGAAACAGGCGTCCAAAACGCATGGGCTCCGCCACGAAACTCCGCATCGGGGTAACCGACTTCTGGAGAACGGGGCCTCCCGGCACCTGTACGTGCAAGCGGGTCCGAAGCTCCTCCCAGATCCTATGGTCAGACCACTCCTCGACATCCTCATCAGGCGTGCACTGCAGATACAGGCGGCTGACAGTCTGCGAACGCATGCTCAGCAGCGCGAACCCCCGGTCATCGTTTGCGTAGATCAACTCCTCAGATGCTGGAGGCATTTCAGCCAGAATGCCCAGCCACGCGAATGGGTAGACGCGCTCAAACACACTGAGCTGCGACGATGGGATGCTCGCGCGGCAGATTCCATGGAAGCCGTCGCAGCCGGCAATGAAGTCGCACTCCAGCGTTTGCTCATTACCGTCGATCCGGTAGCGCACAACCGGTGAGCCTGTTTCAAAGTCGTGGACCGACACCGAATCCACCTCAAAGTACAGCGGTTGGCGCGCGGCAATTCGGGCGGCGATCAGGTCTTTGACGACTTCCTGCTGACCGTAAATCATGACGGCGCGCCCCGTCAGCTCCTCGAAGTCGATCCGGTGGCTCTCACCCCCGAAATTCAGAAAGATGCCGTGATGGAGCAGCCCCTCCTCCATCATCCGGGCGCCCACACCTGCGGCATTCAGGATATCGATACTCTGATGCTCCAGGACGCCAGCGCGGACGCGATTTTCAACGTACTCCCGGCTCCTCGACTCCAGCACCACGCACTCGATCCCACGCCGGTACAGGAGGTGCGCCAACAGGAGGCCCGCCGGGCCGGCGCCGATGATCGCAACCTGGGTTCGCATGGGAGCTAAACTGTATCCATCGCCACCTGGCAGACCATGGACGCAAACGCGTTCCGCTTGGATTTAGTGCAATGCGAGAACCCCAAGCGCTGATTCCGCGCTTTTTCCTGTACGGCGAGCCGCCGCGGGATGCGGAGGAGCGCTTTGTTCATGTGGAAACCATCTCGGATCGCAGCCGGGTCAACGATTGGCGAATCCAGCCGCACGCCCACCGTGACCTCCACCAGCTACTCGTGCTCTTTACCGGCGGCGGTGCGATGGAGGCAGAAACTCAGCGCCTGCCGTTTCGCGCGCCGAATCTGTTGATCGTGCCGGCAGGCGTGGTACACGGTTTTTCGTTCGAGCCGGACACAGAGGGTTATGTCGTCACGTTAGCTGAGACGTTACTCGGCGAGTTAGCTCGTGACGAACGCAGCTTTCGGACGCTGTTCGGGACCGCCAACTGCGCCTCGCTGGAAGCGGACCCAGCCTTGTTCCAGGAGTTTGTGGATACGCTGCCGAAACTACGGCGAGAGCTGGTGTGGAGCGCCCCTGCCAGTGCTGCCGCCGCTACCGCCAGGCTGACAACGTTACTGGTAGTGGCCGTTCGGGCGCTCCATCAATCGTCAGAATCCACCTCTGCGGCCAGCAGCGCCCGCGCGGCCCTGGTGGCGCGACTTCGCGAGAAGATTGAAACGCACCTGCGGAGCGGTTGGTCAGTCGCTGAGTATGCTCGGTCGTTGAACGTGACGTCGGCGAAGTTGCGGGCGGCTTGTTTGGAGGTGACAAACAAGACACCGACACGCGTGCTGGAAGAGCGGCTGTTGCTGGAGGCCAAACGGAACCTGACCTACACCAATATGACTGTGGCGCAGATTGCGTATTACCTGGGGTTCACGGACCCCGCGTATTTTTCGCGGTTCTTCAGCAAACTTGCCGGCGAGTCGCCAGCGAGCTTCCGAAAGCGAGCTACCTAGGCGCGCAGCCCGCTCGCTTGCAGGATGGCGGGGATATGTGCCTCCCAGCCCAATGCCATCACGTGTACCCCGGCACACAGTTTTTGAATGTCACGAATTGTGCGGGCCGAAATGTCGATACCCCTGGCGACCTCACCCTCCGTGCCAGCGACACTCTGCATTTCCTCCAGCAGTACATCTGGTACGCGGATGCCGGGAACATTGGCGTTGAGCCAACCACCCATCTTCGCCGACTTCAACGGAATGATGCCGGCGAGAATGGCAACCCCGTCGGGCTTCACTGCGTCGAGAAACCGCTCCAACGTCGCGCGGTCATAGACCGCCTGTGTCTGCAGGAATTGCGCGCCGGCGTCGATCTTACGGCGTGTGTTGGTTGCCTCAGCCTGCAGGTCCACCGCGCCAGGGTTGGCTGTGGCCCCTAAAAACAGGTTGGGGGTGCCGCGCAGAGGATTCCCCGCCATATCCCTGCCCTGTGCGAGCTGATGTCCGGCGCTCAGCATCTGATTCGAATTCAAATCAAAAACGGGCTTGGCCTCCGGATGGTCGCCGTTCTGCGGCGGGTCGCCTGCCATGAACACAAAGTTGCGTACGCCCAGGGCCGCGGCACCCAGGATGTCCGCCTGGATCGCGATGCGATTGCGGTCCCGCGCGGTAATTTGCACCGTGGGCTCAATGCCGCGATCGAGCAGCAGACGGGCCACCGCGGATGGTGCGATTGCCATGCGGGCGCGGGGCGACTCCGTGAGATTGAAGGCGTCTACATAGCCCTTCAGAGCCTCCGCCTTCGAGAACACCTCGGTCAGATCGATGCCCTTCGGAGGCGTGAGCTCCGAGGTAATAACGAACTCACGAGCGATAATCTTGTCTGCGATCGTAGTCATCAATATTGTACCGTGGGTAATGAAAGCACTTTACAGCGTCGTCGCCCTTCTCATCAGTGCACTCGTCATCCAAACCCTCTACGCCACCGTAATTCGGCCTCGAGCCGACGCCATTCTCGCGCTGCCGGCGCCGCAGGAAGGCGCGCCTCCCGGCACCGGCCCTACCCGGAATCTGCGATCGCCGTTCGTGATTCTCAAGGACTACGAGCAGGAGACGGCGCTCATTCTCGCTTGCTGGGCGCTGGCGCTCATTGGCCACCAGGCACACGCCGTCACGCTCAACCGACGCCTACTGTCCAAGCAATATGTTGACGTGGGGGATGGCCACGTGGTGCTGCCTGATGATGCGCGAGCGTATGCCAGGCCACTCGAGAGCTTGCCGCAGGAAGAACAGGACATGCTGCTCCCGCGGGCGTTGATGGTTGCCCTGAATCGATTTGGCGCCACGCGCAGTGTTCAGGATTCCGCGGAGGCGGTGCGTGCGGAGTGCGAGAACGAAGTCGACCGGTTGGATGCCCAGCTTTCCATGGTCCGTTTCACCGCATGGGCCATCCCAGCCGTGGGATTTGTTGGAACGGTCCGCGGCATCGGACGCGCGTTGCAGGATGCGCAGGGTGCTTTGCATGGCGACATCACAGGAGTAACGCTGGGCCTGGGCGTCACCTTCAACGCAACGCTGACTGCGTTGGTCGCCGCCATCCTCGTCATGTTTTTCCTGCATCAGTTGCAGCAGGCTCAGGATCGCCTGGTGCTGGACGCGCGGATGTACATCGACCGGCGGCTGATCCGGCACATGCGAGTGCACTGACCGATTGTTCATCGACGCCAAAGGGCGTCAGCAACAGCGGGTAACCCCACTCCACTTGCGGCGCTGACTCTCCTCATAGAAAGCCGCTCGCGTAAGGAGCGGCTCTCCGGGATGTTTCGCCGCATGATGCTCAACGTAGCGTTCATAGGCATCGTCGCCCGTCGCTGCGCGCAGCCAACGCCAAATGCTTCGAATACTCATGTGCTGGGCAGCCGACTCACCTGGTACGGCGCCTCCGAGCTGCTGGTCACCCGTTGGCCGCGCGAGTAGCGGATGGATACGCGCAACATGTCGATGATGACGAACCACACCACCGCAAGGAAAAACAGCGTCAGCCAGCCATCGAGGCGTTGATTGAAAATCAACTGCGGGGCCACGGCCGCCTTCTCCGGTGGCAACACACCGGCAGCCAGCTTGGTGGCCAGATCGTTGGCGGCGGCGAAAAAACCCAGCTTGCGATCGGCGCTGGTCAGCTTCTGCCAGGCGGCCGTCGAGGTGATCAACGCCAGCCACGCGAGCGGCAACCCGGTCACCCAGGCAAATCGCCCCTTGCCTGACTTGATGATGATCCCCGTTGCGACACTCAAGGCGATCGCCGCCAGCATCTGGTTCGAGATGCCGAACAACGGCCACAGAATGTTGATTCCGCCGTTCGGGTCGATCACGCCGATGTACAGGAAGTAACCCCAACCGGCCACGACGAGGGCGCTCGTGATCAGCACGGACGGGTACCAGGAGGTCTGCCCCAGGGGCTTCCACAGGTTCCCGAGCAGGTCCTGCAACATAAAGCGTCCCACCCGGGTCCCCGCATCGAGCGTGGTCAGGATGAACACCGCTTCAAACATGATCGCGAAGTGATACCAGATGCTCAGCAAGCCGCGCCCGAACGACGACCCGAAAATACTGGCCATGCCCACCGCCAGCGAGGGTGCCCCGCCGGTCCGGGCGAACAAGGTGCTCTCACCCATTTCCGTGGCGAGGTTCTTCATCTGCTCGACGGTGACCGGGAAGCCCCACCCCGTGATGGTGTGAACCGCCGCATCCGGTGCTGCGCCTACGATGCCCGCCCCGGTGTTGATTGCGAAGTACACCCCCGGGTCGAGCAGTGTGGCGGCAATGATGGCCATGATCGCGACCAGCGACTCGAGCGCCATGCTGCCGTATCCGACCAGCCGAATGTCACCTTCGCTCCCGATGATTTTCGGAGTGGTGCCGCTGGACACGAGCGCATGAAACCCGGACACCGCGCCGCAGGCGATGGTGATGAACACGAACGGGAACACTTTGCCACCAAACAAGGGACCCGTGCCGTCGATGAATTGAGTGACGGCCGGCATCTTGATCATCGGGTGCATCAATAGCAGCGCGATGGCGAGCGCTGCGACCGTGCCGAGCTTGAGGAACGTCGACAGGTAGTCGCGCGGGGCGAGCAGCAGCCAGACCGGCAGAATCGCTGCCAGCCATCCATACACAATCACGAAGCCGGCCAATGGCACGGGCTGGAAGTCAAAGAAATCGTGGAGTGCAGGACTGCTGTCGATCCACCCGCCACCGATCACCGCAAAGAGAACGAGCGCGACGCCGATTGCGGAGGCCTCGAGAACCCTTCCCGGGCGCCACGTGCGCAGGTACAACCCGACGAGAATGGCAATGGGAACGGTTGCGAACACAGTCGAGCTGGCCCACGGACTGTGCTTCATCGCATTCACGACGACCAGCCCCAGCACGGCGATGAGGATAATCATGATCATCAGCGTGCCGATGAGCGCGGCAAAACCACCGAATGGCCCTAACTCGTCGCGCGCCATCTGTCCGAGACTGCGTCCGTCCCGTCGGGTGGACAGGAAGAGTATGGTCATGTCCTGCACACAACCGCCCAGAACAGCACCCACCATGATCCAGAGGGTCCCGGGCAGATAACCGAACTGAGCCGCCAGCGTCGGGCCCACCAGCGGCCCGGGGCCAGCGATCGCTGCAAAGTGGTGACCGAAGACGATCCAACGATGTGTGGGAACGAAGTCACGCCCGTTGTCATGTCGTTCCGCAGGGGTCGCACGCGAGGGGTCCACGGCCAAAACCTTCGCGGCAATCCAGGCTGCATAGAACCGGTAGCCCAGCAGGTACACGCAGACAGCAGCTGTGACGATCCAAAGAGCGTTTACAGGCTCGTCACGGTGAAGGGCGATCACAGTCAGCGCAAAAGCGCCCAGGATCGACAGGAAGATGCCCAGGATGTTCTTCGCCAATTCCATTTCCCCTCAAGTCAACAGGCTTTCCAACGCCCAGCGGTAACGCGCGACGATAGCGTCGCGTTGGCGATGGCGGCCGTTGACGACCACTTTCTCACCCGCGCGCCAGACATTATCAATTCGCCCTCCAGAGAAAATCCAGCTATCCAGAATGTCGTCCTGGCGACGTTGTGTGAGCTCAGGTTCGTGTGTCTTCAGACTAACGACGTCCAGAAGTGCCCCGGGAGTCAGCCCCGTAGACGACTCCAGTACTCTCGCGCCGCCAGCGAGCGACCGATCGTACAGGGTTCGCCCAGTGGATTTTCCGGGACCGGCGGCAAGTACATTCCGTCCGCGGTGAGCCAGACGCTGTGAGTATTCCAGCATCCGAAACTCTTCCGCCGCGTCAATCAGCACGTTCGAATCCGATCCCACTCCAATTCGACCCGCATGCGCCAGGAACGAACCCGCCGGGAAAATGCCGTCTCCCAGATTGGCCTCGGTAATCGGACACAGCCCAACCACGGCACCACTCGCGGCGATGCCCTGCATCTCGCCGTCGGTGACGTGCGTGGCATGAACCAGGCACCAGCGCTCGTCCACCGCAGTATGTTCGAGCAGCCACTCCACAGGTCTGCGTCCGGACCAAGCAATGCAGTCTTCGACTTCTTTGGTCTGTTCAGCAATGTGGATGTGGATGACGCTCCCCTGTGACAACTCCACCAGCCAAGCCAACTCGTCTGGCGTGACTGCGCGCAGGCTGTGCGGCGCAACACCCACCACCCCGCCCGGCAGCGCCTTCACCACCTTTCTGCTCGACTCCACGATGGCCGCGAACTGATCCCGGGTGTTGATGAAACGTCGCTGGCGCTTACCCGGCTCGGTCCCACCGAATCCACCGTGTGCATAGAGTGTTGGAAGGAGCGTGAGACCGATGCCAGTGTTTGCTGCTGCCGCGGCGATCCGTCCCGCCAGCTCGCCCGGATCGGCGAACGGAACCCCACCGCGATCGTGGTGCAGGTAATGAAACTCGCCGACCTGTGTAAATCCACACTCGAGCATCTCGGCGTAGGCCAGAGATGCTACGGCCTCCATCTCATCCGGGGTGATGCGATCTACAAATTGATACATCAGCTCGCGCCACGTCCAGAAGCTGTCGCCCTCGGTACCGCGACGCTCTGTCAGACCCGCAATGCCTCTCTGGAAAGCGTGGCTGTGAAGATTTGGTACGCCGGGGATACCTACAGTGAGCCGTTCGTCCGTATCATTGGGCTCAACGTCTGCGGTGACGCGGTCGATTCGACCGTTCGCCGCAGTAACTCGAACGTGACTTGCCCAACCGGATGGCAACAAAGCGGACTCAAACCACAAACTCGTCATGTCGCTCGTCACTCCTACCTGGGCCTTAGCTATTCTATCTCGATGATTACTGAAACCCGATTGCCCTGGCTCACCGTCACCCGCGGCGATGCGCCGCTGATTGTCACTATGCCCCACACGGGGGTGGACATTCCCCGCGATATTGAATATGGGCTGGTCTCACCCTGGCTTGCGCGCAAGGACGCTGACTGGTGGGTCAACCTCCTGTACGACTTCGCGCATTCAATGGGCGCAACGGTCATCCGTACTGGCATCTCACGCACCGTCATCGACTGCAACCGGGATCCGTCCGGCGTGTCTTTGTATCCCGGGCAGGCAACCACCGAGCTGTGCCCGACGACCACGTTTGACGGCGAAGCGCTCTATCGACCCGGGTTTGAACCGCAGGGTGCCGAAATTGCGTTGCGCCGCAGCACCTTCTTCGACCCGTATCATGCGGCTATTGCCGATACGATTGAGCGGTTGCGTACCAAACACAACACCATCGTGTTGTATGACTGCCATTCCATCCGCTCGAAGATCCCGCGCCTTTTCGAAGGCACACTGCCCAACTTCAATATCGGCACGAACAACGGGGCGACCTGCGCGCCCGCGTTGACGAGTGCCGTCGAAGCAGCCTGCGACGAAACAGGCTTTACTCGCGTCACCAATGGACGCTTCCGCGGCGGTTATACGACACGGCACTACGGGCGACCCACTGATGGCGTGCATGCTGTTCAGATGGAGCTGGCTTGCCGCGGGTATATGCGTGAGCCGCTTTCGGTGTCTCAAGGCGAGTGGCCTACTCCCTATGACGAGGCAGTGTCGGGTCCTATGCGTACGGTGTTGACACACGTGCTTCAGGCCTGCATCCGGTTTGCTACTTAGCGCGCTCGCTTCCTGCGCAGTCGGCGCTGGAAGGCTGCGATGATGTCGTTCAGCTCTGGAACTTTCAGAGCTGACGCGACTACCACGAATGCGACGCCAGCGACTGCGATTGTCGCGAACAGGTAGACGCATTTGGGTATGAACGCCTGCGTTGGCCAATCAGCCAGAAGGTAGTGACTTCCTAGCCAGCACACGCCTGCCAGGGCGCCGCCGGCGATTGTTAGCTTTCCGAGCAGCGCCAACATCGTCCGCGTTTCGAGCTGCTTCAGTTGCTGGCGCATCAGGAAGTACAGAAGCAGGAAGTTGGACGTCGCGATGCAGGCCGTCGACAAGGCCAATCCCCTGTGTCCCCACTCCAATTGCCTCGTGAAGAACCAGTTCAGTGCCAGATTCAGCGCGACGGCAGTGAAGCTCACGAACATCGGCGTCTTCCGGCGATCGAGCGCGTAGAAAGCGTTGACCAGCACCTTCAGTGCCGCATAGCCGCTGAGGCCAATGGCGTAAAACCGTAACGCGCCGGCTGCCTCCGCAGCTTCATACGCCGTGAATTTATGATGTTGGTAGAGCACCGACATGATGGGCTCGGCCAGCATGATCAAACCGATCGTCGACGGGATGGTCATCAGGAATGCGAGACGCATTCCTTTCGATAATTCGCTTCTGAATGAGGGCATGTTGCCGGCGGCGGCCATACGGGACAGCAGCGGCAGGGCCACGGTGCCGAGCGCCACGCCGAAGATGCCCAACGGCAACTGCATCAGGCGGAAGGCAATGGCCAACCAGAAAGTGGGGCCGTCACCCATCTGCGACGCGAAGACAGAGTTGACGAAGACGTTGACTTGCACGGTGCTCGCCGCGATTACGGACGGGCCCATCAATCGCAGAATGGTCTTTACACCTTTGTCCCGCCATTGGAAGTCCGGGCTGAATGTGTAGCCGATGCGGCGCAGTCCGGGCAGCTGGACGCCTAGCTGCAGAGATCCGCCGATGAGAGTACCGATGGCAGAACCCATCAAGGCCCGCGGGCCGAAATTCGGGTCCATCCAGTAGCCCAGTGCCACACCGCTGACAATGGAGCCGAGGTTGAAGAAGCTGGAGGCCATGGCCGGCAGGCCAAAGATTTCCTTGGCGTTCAGCATTCCCATCACCAGCGCGGCCAGTGAGACCAGCAGGATGAAGGGATACATGATGCGGGTCAGGGTGATCGTCAGCTCCGCCTTCTCGCCATCAAAGCCTGGCGCAAGTACGTGCACCAGCCATGGCGCGGTGACGATGCCGAGGATGGTGATCGAGCTGAGCACGATCACGGTCATCGTCGCGACCTTGTTCGCCAGCCTCCACGCGGCTTTGTCGCCGTCAGTGGCGATCGTTTTTGTGAAGGTGGTAATGAACGAGGTGGAGAGCGCGCCTTCCGCGAATAGATCGCGCAGGAGGTTGGGGATGCGGAAGGCGATGGTGAAGGCGTCCATGAGGCGCCCACCGCCGAACAGCGCTGCGAAGATCTGCTCGCGCACGAGGCCCAGGAGGCGGCTACAAAGGACGGCCAGTCCGACGATCCCAGCGGCCTTGGTGTTCAGCTTTTCCGCTTTGACGGGTGCCGACGCCGCTGACGGCGAATTCCCCGCCGCGCCGGGTGGTGGACTTCCCGGGGAGACCGGTGGTGGATTACCCGCGTTGGCGGATGGCGGGCCCGCCGAGGGTGCTCCCGCAGAGGCGCCTTCTGGTGGGTTTCCGGATGAAGCGGGTGGTGGTTGAACCGCGTTCGCGGTTGGCGGGCGCGGCGGTGGCCCGCTGGTCGAATCGTCGGCTGATCCCATGGGGGTGCGACGGTAGCATGCCAGGGCCAGCGCGTGGCCTGGATGCGGCGGCCATCGCGTGCGGCCGAGCCGGACTCGCCGCGCGTGTCCTGGCTCGTTTCATGGGCAACGCCGCGCGTGCGCCGGCGCTGGCGCGTGCCCACGTTGTCGCGCCGGGACCCTGCGCCGGAGCCTCCCATTGCTATGCTCACGCCCAGCGATGCTATATTATTGGCTCCATAATATTTAACCCGGACGCCCACGTCCCCACTGCACCGTCGCCCGAGGCCCGCCATGCCCATGAACTACGATGTCATCATCACTTGTGCCGTCACCGGCGACGACACCAAGGTGACGAAGAGCCCTCATTGCGCTGTGACGCCTGAACAGATTGCCAACACCGCCATCGAGGCGGCGAAGGCAGGCGCTGCGATCGTCCACATTCACGTACGCAACCCCGAGACGGGTGCGTTCAGCATGGAGACGAAGTACTACCGTGAGGTGGTGAAGCTCATCCGCGAGAGCAAAGTCGACGTCATCGTCAACCTCACCTGCGGCATGGGCGGCTACATCGTTGTCGGTGACAACGGATTGGCCGACACCCCGGGCCCCGGCAGCGACTTCTGCAGTCAGGAAGACCGCATGCGGCACGTCATCGACCTGTGCAACGAGGGCAAGTATCGCCCTGACATCGCCACGCTGGACTGCGGCAGCCTGAACTTCGGCGATGGCAATCGCGCGTACGTTTCAACGCCAAACTACCTACGCAAAGGCTGCCAGATCCTCAAGGACCTGGGCGTGAAGCCCGAGCTCGAAGTGTTTGACACGGGCAACCTGTGGTTTGTAAGGCAGCTCATCAAGGAAGACCTGATCCCCTCCCCTGCGCTCATTCAGTTGTGCATGGGCATCCCCTATGGCGTCCCCGGTGACCCAGGTCATCTGCTGGCCATGATCAACACGCTGCCCTCGGACGCGATCTGGACATCATTCAACATCAGCCGCATGCAGATGCCCTGGGTTGCTCAGTCCATCCTGTGCGGCGGCAACGTTCGCGTCGGCCTTGAGGACAACCTGTACTTGAGCCGCGGCGTGTACGCCAGCAACGCGCAGCTCGTTGAGAAGGCCCGCACGATCATCGAAGCGATGGGCGCCCGCGTCATGACAGCCGCTCAGACACGCGAAAAGTTGAAGATCGCATGAGCGGGGTGAGTGTATTTCGGACGAGTATTGAACCTGAGTGGATCGACTATAACGCGCACCTTCGGGATGCCTATTACAGTCTGATCTTCAGTTTGGCCACGGATGCGTTAATGGATCGCATCGGGCTGGATGAGGCGTATCGAAAGCGCACTCAGAACACGCTGTACACGTTGGAGATGCACATTCACTATCTTCACGAGGTGAAGGACACGGACGTGGTGGACGTGTCCGTGCGGATCCTCGGTACAGACCGCAAACGCATTCACGCTGCTTTCGATATGTACTGCGCACGATACGCAGATCCGGTTTCAACGGCAGAGACGATGCTTTTGCACGTGCATCAGGGCGATGAGCCAAAGTCAGAGGCGTTTCCACCTGAGGTAGTCGAGGCACTAGCCAAAATCGGCGTCGCCGAGGCAACGGAGATTCCTGGGTCACGTCGTATGGAATTGCGCGCCAAGTCGTGAAGGAAAATCTCAAACGCCTGCTTGCACCGCGAACCATTGCGCTGTTTGGCAGCGGGTGGGCGGACGCGGTTGAGGCTGGCGGGAAGGTCATCGGATTCAGCGGCGAAGTTTGGCGCATTCATCCGAAGCGTCCGTCTACCGCCGACGTCAAGTACTACCGCTCCATCGACGAACTACCCGGCGCGCCCGACGCCTCGTTTGTCGCCGCGCCGGCCCGCGAGGTGCCCGCAATTGCTGAAGGACTCGCGCGCCGCGGAGCGGGCGGATTTGTCTGCTTTGCCTCAGGTTTCTCGGAGACGGGTACGGAGGAAGGCAACCGCCTGACAGCGGAGTTGGTCGCCAACGCGAAGGACCTGCCCTTCTTTGGCCCCAACTGCTACGGATTCATCAATTTCTTCGACCAAGCCTCCCTCTGGCCCGACCAGGTCGTGGGCCGTCCAACCGCCAGCGGTATCAACTACCGCATTGATCGCGGGGTCGCGATCATCTGCCAGAGTGGCACGTTGGCGCTGAACATTCTGTTCAACGATCGCTCGCTACCTATTGGCTACGTGCTGACCGTTGGCAACCAGACATGTCTCGCCGTTGAGGACATGATCGAGCTCCTCGCCGACGATGAGCGCGTGACCGCGTTTGGTCTTTATGTCGAGGGCGTCAAAGACACGAAGCGCTTCGCTCGAGCAGTGGAGAAAGCTCGCCTCGCTGGCAAGCCAATAGCGTTGGTGAAAGCTGGCAGAACCGAAGCCGCAGCGCGGACAGCCCACACGCACACGGGCTCGCTGGCGGGCGCTGACACGGTGTTTGATTCGTTCTGTCGGCAGGCTGGCATCGCCCGGTGCGAATCGCTGGCGACGCTCTGCGAGACGCTGAAGGTGTTCCACACTGGCGGTCCGCTTCGGGGAAGACGTGTGTTGATCATGGGCGCATCTGGAGGCGACATGGCAATGACGGCGGACGCCTCGCGCGAGCTGGGACTCACATTCCCGCCCTTCCCCGCAGCGACGGCGGCGAAGTTGCAGGAATTGCTCACGGACAAAGTGACCGTGGCGAATCCATTCGATTTCCACACACATATCTGGTTCGATGCCCCAGCTATGAACTCGATGTTTTCGATGGTCCAGCGAGCCGGGTTTGACGCGACAGGGTTCATGCTCGATTGCCCGCCCGAGGATCAAGCCGATCCGGCGGCGTATGTATCGGCCATCGATCAATACATTGCCGCCTACCCCGGCGCCCCGACGCGCAGCGCTCTCATCAGCGCCATGCCGGAGTCAATGTCGCCTGACACACGCGAGAAATGCCTCGCTGCCAGCATCATGCCCCTACAGGGGCAGCGTGAGGCGCTGGAAGCGCTGAACCTCGCAGGCGAGGTTGGCGAAGCGTGGGCCGCAGGCGCGAAGGTTGAGTTGCGAGTCCCTAGCACTTCGACTCAAGCAACCCGAACACTCACTGAACACGCCGGCAAAGCCGCCCTCGCCGACTTCGGCGTCAGCGTCCCCCGTTCTAAGGTGGTTGCCTCGACTGAGGCGGCAGAGGCCGCGCAGGAGATAGGCTTCCCCGTCGTCATCAAAGCCTCAGGCGCCCACCTCGAACACAAATCCGAGCTCGGCGCCGTAGTAGTCAACATCCGCACACCCGCCGAAGCGGAAGCCGCCGCGCAGCGGCTGAAGCAAGTCTCCGATCAATTGCTCGTCGAGCAGATGATCTCCGATGGCGTAGCGGAAATCATCGTAGGCATGACCGTTGATGCTCAGTTTGGGCAAGTGCTGGTGATCGGCGCCGGTGGCGTGCTCACCGAGCTGCTCCGTGACACCGCAACACTGCTTCCCCCATTCACGCCAGCATCCATCGAGGCAGCGCTCAACCGCCTCAAAGTGTCGAAACTCTTAAATGGCTTCCGCGGCAAACCAGCAGGTGACATCCCTGCGCTCATCGACACAGTCCTCTCGTGCACGCGCTACGCGGAAGCCAACCTGAACACCCTCATCGAGCTCGACATCAACCCCGTTATCGTTCGCCCAGCCGGACTCGGCGCAGTCGCAGTAGACGCGCTGATCCGCCTCGCCGGGCAGGAGTAAGCACATGTCAGTCCTCGAGTCCTTCAAAGACGGCGTCCGCACCACCCGCGACGGCGCAATCCTCGAAATCACACTCGACCGTCCGAAGGCCAACGCCATCGACCTGGCAGCGAGCCGGCGGTTGAATAACATCGTCACCGCGTTCCGCGACGACCCCAGCGTGCTGGTTGCTATCGTCACAGGCACCGGTGAGAAATTCTTCTCACCCGGCTGGGACCTGAAAGCCGCTGCCGCGGGTGAAGAGTCCGATTCAGATTGGGGCGTCGGCGGCTTCGCCGGCTTCAACTACCCCCGCAATCTCAACAAGCCGATCATCGCGGCCGTGAATGGCATCGCCTGCGGTGGCGGTTTTGAAATAGTGCTGGGAACGGACATCATCGTGATGGAGGAACACGCGAAATTCGCGTTGCCTGAAATCAATGTCGCGGTGCTGGCGGATGCCGCCACCATCAAACTGCGGCGCCGGATTCCGTATCACATCGCCGTTGAGTTTCTCATGACAGGCCGGTGGATGGATGCCGCCGAGGCCAAGCATTGGGGCATGTGCAACCATGTGGTCCCGAAGGGCCAGGGCCTGGCCAAAGCACGCGAAATCGCGCGACAACTCGCAGGCGGCCCGCCGTTGCTATACCCGGCAATCAAACAGTTGCTGCGCCATTCGGAGATGATCCCGGAACACGAAGCGTTCGAGTTGCATGACAGCTTGGCGGCCGTGGTGAAAGTGCTGCGTTCCGACGATCTGAAGGAAGGTGCGCGGGCTTTTTCCGAGAAGCGTAAGCCGGTCTGGACCGGGAAGTAACGCGCCGTTCATACAAGCATCACGATCCCGACATACAGGTTGCATTAAGTTACACGCGCTTCGGGCTACCCGACAGCGAATTGCAACTTCTTGGGAGGGGATAACGATGCGTATGCGAGGGTTTCGCGTTCCCGCCGTGCTCGTGGCCGGCGGCGTGTTGATGAGCCTGAATGCCGTGGCGGCGGATCAGACACAGATTGGCGGCGGCAATGTCCGCGCCGAGCAGATTGGCAGCGTCTCACCGCTGGTGCAGTCGGCCAAGCGCATTCTCATCGACAACGCGAAGCAGATTGAAGATCGCAAGCTGCGCGAACAGACGCTCGACGCGGTCTTCAACTCCAGGACCTGCATTGTGCACCGCGCTCATGTCACGGATGCGGTCAAAGACCAGATCATCTCGCAACTCGAGCAGGCCGGACTGGTGAATCCAGCCGATGCCGCCAGCATCACCGGCGGCATCAAGGCCGGTGTATTTCCGCCGGTTCGCAATGACGGGAGCGCCTGCCCGCAACTGCCGTTGACGGTCGATGCGACTCCCGGCAGCAACTTCGGCGGCCACCACTCCTACCCGGGTGGACTTGCCGTCCACGAGTCGTTCAACGACCAGAGCTCGATCAACTTCGCTGACACCTATCGCGGCGAGTACGGCCAGCTCGGTATCGCACGCCTGCCGGTAGCCGAAGGCCTGAGCTCACGGCCGGAAGACAACTTCATCAACCAGGACCTCATTCTCGCAGCGCCCATCTGGCACGATTGGGCCAAGATGATGGTGTTCCAATGGAATGCCGACGGCACCGAATTCACTGAGCTGAATTTCGGCGGCAACGGCACGACCGACAACTCCGGCGCGGCGGGCGATTCACGCACCGGTGGCCACCACATTCTGAGCGTAGCCGAGTCGATGGCTCGCGGCCTTTCGCCTGCGTTCGTGATCACCCAGGCATCAGCCCACTCCGCCCCGACCCTGGGTAACGAGTTCAAGGTGGTCAACTGGTTGCGTGCAGCGGCCATCGTCGCGCGCCTGGATCCCATTGCGAAGGGCTACCTGGTGCAGGACGCGCAGGGCAAGTTCCGTCTGCCGCCACTGTTGGCCTTGGGCGAAGGTGTCGACCTGACAGCTCAGGGACAGTCCAACCTGCTGATTGAGTACCAGATCCACAACCTCTCGGATGCGGACTTCAGCAACTCGATCTCGGCGGTGACTGAGTCACAGGTGCTGCTGGCGCAGCTCGCCCCGGCGTACGGTTACGACGCAACCAACGTTACGGTGTTCAACAACAGGTTCCGCAATGTGGTGCTGGCGTACCTGAGCCCGGAACGTCTGGAAATCCTCTACACCAATGGAGGATTGCAGGCGGTGAAGCGTGAGGTCGACAAGCTGCAGCGCCTGCGCCTGATTTGACAGGGCTTCCGGCAGGGGATGGGCTCGCCTCGAACGAGCCCGCCCCCAGCCCGCGGCTCCTGTGAGCCGCAATGGTCGCCGCTCAGCCTCCCAGCGGCCGGAGCAGCGCACGTGAAATAATATGGCGCTGGATCTCGCTGGTGCCTTCCCAGATTCGTTCGATGCGCGCATCGCGCCAGATGCGCTCCAACGGCAAGTCGGACATCAGCCCCATACCGCCGTGGATCTGCAGAGCTTCGTCCGCGACCATCGCGAGCATCTCGGTCGCCTTGAGTTTGGCGATGGCCATATCCATGTCCGTCGCCGTCCCCTGATCCATCTTCCACGCAGCCTGCAGGCACAACAGCTCTGCCGCCCGCAGCTCCATGACCATATCAGCCAACTTGAAGCTGATACCCTGGAACTTCCCGATCTGCTGTCCAAACTGCGAACGGTCCACGGCCCACTGCGTGGCCAATTCCAACGCCCGCTCCGCTCGGCCGAGACAAGTCGCTGCTACCTGCAAGCGTGTCGCCCCCAGCCAGGTGTTCGCAACCTCAAATCCCTTGTGAATTTCGCCCAGGACAGCCGACTTCGGCACCCGGCAGTTGTTGAACTCCAGGATGCTGTTCGTATAACCGCGGTGGGACACGTTCCTGTAACCGTCACGAACCTCAAACCCGCGTGTCCCCATGTCGACCAGAAACGCCGTAATGAGCTTGCGCTTGCCGCGCGCGGAGTCTTCTTCGCCGCTGGCCACAAACAGGATGACAAAATCGGATTCATCGGCGTGACTGATGAAATGCTTGGTGCCGTTGATGACGAAGTCGTCGCCGTCCCGGACTGCAGTCGCCTTCATTCCCCGGACGTCTGAGCCGGCCTGAGGCTCGGTCATCGCCAGGCATTCGGTGCGCTCGCCGCGAACCGCCGGCAGCAGATAGCGCTCGCGCTGCTCACCCTCACACGCCAACAGAATATTCGACGGCCGTGCTACACAACTCCAGTGCAGGGCGTAGTTGGTACGGCCGAGCTCCTTCTCGTAGAGGATCCAACTGACCGTATCGAGACCCGCACCACCCACTTCCGTCGGCATGTTCGCGGCATACAGCCCCGCGGCAATCGCCTTGGTACGCAGGTCTTTGCGCAACGCCGCGTCCAGCTTGCCGCTGGCCTCCACCTGCGCCTCATAGGGATACAGCTCGTTTTCAACGAACTCGCGGGTGGTTTTGACAATGAGTTGCTGTTCTTCAGTCAGCGAGAAGTCCATGAGGACACCTTTTTCGAGGGAGCGGCCATCGAATCCTTTGCCCAAGCATGCAAAAGGTCCAACTGCAGGCGCAGCTGCTCCACCTGTTTAGCGGCGGGCCAATCGCTCGGGTTGGGTACGGCGCTGGCGGTCAAACCGTTGATAAAGGCCACAACCGATCCCAGGACCTGTTCACGGGTCGCAGTGCTCAGCTGAGGCCAGATCTCCCAACCTTCGGACAAACAACGCTCATACAGTCGCATGTATTCGCGGTGCACCCAGGCGTTGATGCGTTTGAGCTTCTTATCGGCGGAAACCTGTCCCCAGAAGGCTGACCAGAATGCGCACTCAATGAAGCGTTGTTCATCGATGGGCAAAGCCTCAGACAGCAAGGTGAGTAGATCCGTCGACGGCTTCGTCAAGCGCTCCTCGATCCTGCGCAGGACGAGTCGCAGAGCCGCGATGATGATGTCCTGCTTCGTATCGAAGTAGTGAGCCACCATCCCCGTTGTGTAGCCCGCCTCGCGAGCAATCCGGACGATAGTGGCCTGGTCAAAGCCATTCTCGGCAACGACGCGGCAGGCAACCAGTGCAATCTGATCACGGCGCTCGTCATGGTCAACGATCTTGGGCATAAAAGAGTCCCGTTAGTTTCTTGGCGCCCCCACGTGGCGCCCCTTCTGTTCCGGTATCGCGAGATCCGCATGCGACGCCCGGATCGCTTCCAATTTCGAGTGGACCTGCGCGTCCATGGGCGACGCCTTTCCTGCGCGTGTGTCGACGTGCAGGTAGATCTGCTCGCCTGTGGCGACCACAGCGTTGTCGCGCGTCCGGCGAAGATGATGAAACAAGTGGACGCGTTTGTCGTCGACACTCAAAAGTTGAGTGGTCACGTACAAACCTTCCAACGCTTTCGCTTCATTGAGGTGACTTACGTGCGTCTCCACGGTGTACATGGCCCGCCCACTCTTGCGGTATGCATCATCGACGCCGACCCGGCGAAATAATGCATCAGTCGCGTCACCAAACACCTGCAGGTAACGGGAATCAGTCATGTGGCCGTTGTAGTCGACCCACTCAGGGCGCACCTGCGTTTCCACGAGCCGCAAAGGTGCTTCTTTGTTGGAGCTGGCGCGAGCGGCTGCTTCGTTGTAGAGCCGCTCCTCGACAGTGCGCAGAGTTGCGCCGGCACCGAGGTTGTACTTCCGAAGCACCTGTTGGATATCGACGAGGTAATCATCGCGAAGCCGTTCCAGCTCGCGAATCGAGCGACCCGCCGCCTGAACCTGCGTGCCGTCCACCATCTTGTCGATGAGACCTTCCGTCAGCTCCGGAGCCTCGAGCTTGGTCCACGGCCACTTCAGGCAAGGCCCGAACTGACGCAACATGTGACGCATGCCGGGCTCGCCGCCGGCAAGGTGATAAATCAGATTGGTGCCCATGCCGGCCCAACGCAGTCCCGGGCCATAAATGATGGACTCGTCCAGCTCACCGGTCGTGGCAATGCCGTCGTTCACCAGGTGCAGAATCTCGCGCCAGATCGCCTCTTGCAGGCGATCCGTGAGGTGACCAGGCACCTCCTTGCGAACATGCAAACCATGCATGCCGATGTACGTAAAGAACTTCCGTGACGCTTCGATAGTCGCGGCGCTGGTCTTTTCACCGCCCACGAGCTCGACGAGCGGCAGCAGATAGACCGGATTAAAGGGATGCGCGACGAGGAACCGCTCTGGCGCAACCATGTTCTTCTGCAGATCCGTCGGCATGAGCCCCGAGGTACTGGAGGCAATGATGACGTCCGCAGGGGCAACGCGGCTGACATCACCCAGTACCCGCTGTTTCAATTCGAGCTGCTCAGGAATGTTTTCCTGAATGAAATCCACCTGCTTCGCCATGGCGAGCAGATCGGTGGTGAAGGTCAGCTTCCCTTTCGGCGGGAGCGGCGCGAATGTGAGCCGGGACAATGCGCCTTCGGCGTTGTCCACGGCTCCGCGGATCCAGGCTTCCATTTCCGGTTTGACATCAGCAGCAACGACGTCGATGCCGTAATGTAGAGCGCGGGCAGCCCAGCCCCCACCGATGACGCCTGTGCCCAGAAGACCGAGTGTTTTGACCTGACGCATATCCCTAGGTGTCCCGGATTCGCTTTTATAATGTTGACGTCATAATATAATAAAAAAGTGGGGTAAGCGATGCCGAACGGCGGCTTTATCGAAAAGCGTTCGATCGACTATGTGCCGCTCGCCGAGCGCCACGGGAAGGTCTGGCACCTCTGGCCGGTCTGGTTTTCGGGAGATGCCCACCTCGCGACACTGGCCGTCGGCATTCTGGGGATTACGCTCGGCGGCAATCTGCTCTGGACTTCAATCGCCGTCCTGGCCGGATGTGCGCTCGGAACGTTCTTCATGGCGTTCCACTCCACGCAAGGGCCGCAGCTCGGGCTGCCGCAGATGATTCAGTCGCGGCCCCAGTTCGGCTATACGGGGGCATTGCTGGTGTGGGCCGTTGCGTTGATCGCGTTCATCGGCTTCAACGCCTTCAATCAGGTGCTGGCCGCGCAGACGATCCACCAGCTTGCGAGCTCAATCTCCCCCACCTCTCCTACCGTCATCATTGGATTCGCGCTGGTCGCCATGGCGGTCGCCATCGTCGGTTACGACACGATCCACCTGGCGCAGCGGGTGTTTGCGTATCTGATGATTGCCTTGCTGACTGTGTTTTCGGTGGGCGCCGCATTTGTCCTGAAACTGCCGCCCGAGCAGTGGGACCCGGCGGGCTTCAAGGCGGTCCCGTTTCTCACCGAGTTGTTCGCAGCGGCGTCGTACCAACTTTCCTGGTCCATCTACGTATCCGACTACTCCCGTTATCTTCCGAAAGATGTCGGCGTGCGCTCATCGTTCTGGTGGACTTATCTGGGCGCCTACATCGGCGGCACGTGGATGATGCTCGTCGGCACGGTCGCGGCCGCCGCCGCCCCGAAGTTGGATGTGGCGGCGGCCCTGGAGAATGCGGCGGACTCGATCATTCCCGGCTTCGGCCCCATCCTGTTGGTGGGCGCCCTGCTCGGGCTCATCTGCATTTCAGCACTCAACTTCTACGGCGCTTCCCTCACGCTGTTGAGTGTTGCCGACACGTGCAAGCCCCTGGAATGTACAGCCGGGAAGCGCGTTGCGAGCCTCGTGGTCGCGGGCATCATCTCAACCATTCTCGGGCTGAATGCATCCGGCGATTTCGTCAGGGAGTTTGGCGATCTGCTCGCCATCCTGCTGTATCTGTTTACGCCCTGGACGGCCATCAATCTCGTCGACTTCTACATGGTGCGCAAAGGGCACTACTCGATCCGCGAGATCTTCAATCCGCGCGGCATGTACGGAAAGTGGAACTGGCGTGGATTGATCGCCTATTTTGTCGGCTTCGTGGTCATGATCCCGTTCTTCAGTACGGGTTTGTACACGGGATCGGTGGCGCGCGCCCTGGGCGGCGCCGATGTCGCGATGCTGGTGGGATTGCCCGTGGCGGGCATCGCCTATCTGATCGCGTGCCGGTCATTCAACATTGAGCACGACCGGCACTTGGCGCAAACGGCTGACCTGGGATTAGAGTGACTGACTCACGGCATCCGTTTCGATGTTATCCGTCCACTGGAAGTAGGACGGCTGCTTGCGGCGATACTCTACGACCACCGGCTCCGACAATTTCCAGCGGCGCGGCAGCGCGTACTTGCGCGCAATTCTTACAAGCTCCTGCAGAGTTTCCGCGTCCTGCAGAGTCATCTTTTCATCCGAGCCGGTCCAGCGTTGGATGAAGTTGGCGCGCAGGGTGAGCTCCTTGCGAAATCGCTCAACATAAGACGGCCCCTGCGCAGTGCCGGAGCGTCTGGCGGATTGATCTGCGTTAACGACGAGCTCCTCGATGCAGCCGTCGGTGAGTCGAATTCTCACGTTGGCCGCTTCGAGCTCCTCGCGAAGCCAGCGTAACCCCGTCCCTTGCACCTGAAGCAGCAAGCGAACCATGGAATCGAGCCCTTTCATGATCTTCCCCTGTGAAGACAGACTTATGTCGTGAGTTGGCGACAACACGCCATCGCGCACTGCAGCTTGCACGCCGTGTGCCAAGCTTGAACTCGTCAAATTACGGATAATCTGCACCCCCGTAGAGTGGCGGTGCATCCAGGCGATCTCAATGCCGCGAAGGCCCCCTGGCGTTGTATCAACGCATCAGCCAGCGGGCGTATTGACAATTAGACCGCCTGGGAGGCGGCCTGGCCAAGTGACTAAAGTGATGTGGGTCGGCTGGGGCTCGAACCCAGGACCAATACCTTAAAAGGGTACTGCTCTACCAACTGAGCTACCGACCCGCCCAAACGGGGCGCGCATCATACACCACGCAGAGCGGATGTCAGCTCTTAGGTGCGTTCGCCGGAATCCGTTTCAAGCGGTCCGTCGCCAGGCGCGCGGCGTCACTGTCCGGAAATTTCTGCGTGACATCTTCCAGGGTCTTGCGCGAATCCGCGAAGCGCTTCTGCTCATACTGCGTGAACCCGAGTTTGAGCATGGCGTCGGGAGCCTTCCGCGACTGCGGATACTTCTGCAATACCGTACGAAACGCCGTGCCTGCGTCATCGTAGGACCGTGTCACGTAGTACGCCTCACCGAGCCAGTACTGAGCATTCTCAGCGAGCGGGCTTTGAGGATACGTCGTCAGGAAGTCTTTGAAGCCGGTGATGGCGATGGAATAGCTACCGGCTTTGAGGGCCGAGAAGGCTTGTGAATACACGGACTGCTCTACTGACGATGCTCCGGCGCCCCCGGCAGGCACGTCTGTGGCGCCAGGACCCGACCCCGCGGCCGCTGCGGCAGCCCCGGCTCCGGTAGCGGCGCCAACGGAGCCAGCCGCACCAGCGGATCCGTATGAACCACCGCCGGCAGCTGCATTGGTCGCATCGCCGCCGGTGGCACCTGCGCCGCCAGCACTCGAAGGCGCACCCGCCGCGCCTGCAGAGCCATAAGCGCCATTGCTGGCGTTCGCACCGCCACCAATGATCCGAACAGAGGCCGAAGCAGCCAGCTGCTTCTTCATCTGCTCGTTGCTGTTCTCCAGCTCATCAATCCGCCCCCGCAGGCGACGAGTCTCCTGCTGTACGGAATCGAGATTCTGAGCAAGCTGCACCAGGCTCTGGTTCGACACCACGCGCTCAATCCGTGCAACGCGAGCGTCGAGATCGTTCAGCTTGATCTGAACGGGATCCTCCTCAGGTGGAGTCGAGGCGCATCCCGCCAGCACCGCGGCAACCGTAACAGCAACACAGAGAGGCAGCAGCTTGCTCATTGAGATGTCCTATCGTTGCGGCTGGGGCTGCACGGGAGCGGCCTGGCCACCGGGGCCGAGGTACACGATCTCGACGCGGCGGTTCTTCGACCAGGCGCCCTCATCGTTACCCACAACCGCCGGACGCTCGGCGCCATAGCTCACAGTTGAGATCTGCCCTTCCGTCGCACCCTGCAGCATCAGAGCCCGGCGGACCGACTGAGCGCGGCGCTCGCCGAGGCCGATGTTGTATTCGCGTGAGCCGCGATCATCGGTGTTGCCTTCGAGGCGAACCCGGGTGCTCGTATGACTGGCGAGATACTTCGCATGCGCAGCCACCACATCATTGCCTTCGCCCTTGATGTCGCTGCTGTCGAAGTCGAAGTAGATGACGCGCTTGGCCAGCAGCCCACCCTGGGGACCTGCGACATCGTCATCGGCCCCGACGTTGCCTGCATTGGCGGCATCCGCGTTTGCACCCGCAGCATCGGCGCCCGCGTTGTTACCAACTTCGGTTGACTGTGAGGCCCCTGGCTTGGGCTTCTTGCTTGCGCACCCACCGGCACTGACCAACGCAGTCGCCAGCATCAGAACCATCAGTATTTTTCGCATACCTTTATCCACCCTTTTCTGCCGATAAAACGGCTCAAACAGCTACGAACTATGGAGCGAACGGTCCCCAGGCGGGTTCCCGCACTTCGCCCTGATCCGATTTCAGTCGCAACCCGATCAGGCCATCCACCGAAACGGTGGCCAGGATTCCGCGGTTAGCCTCGCGCTCCGAATACATGATTGTACTGCCGTTGGGCGCAAAGCTCGGCGACTCATCCAGGTGTCCCTTCGACAACACGCGGAAGGTCCCGCTGTTGAGATCCTGAACGGCCACGCGGTAGTTACCGCTGTCCTGCGTCACCACCGCCAACAGATTACCGTCCGCGGACAGTCGCGGCCGCGCATTGTAGTTGCCAGTGAAGGTGATGCGCTTCGGGCGGTCACCCGGATTCACGCCAATGCGATAAATCTGCGGCCCACCCGCCCGATCGGAAGTGAAATAGATGGACTTGCCGTCCGGCGACCAGGCCGGCTCGGTGTCGATCGCCGGATCGTCCGTCAGCCGGGTCAGATTCTGTGTCTGCAGCTCGAGAGTGTAGATGTCTGGATTGCCGCTGCTGCCTCCCAACGTCAATGCCAGCTTCTTGCCATCAGGGGACCAGACCGGTGCGCCGTTGATTCCCGCGCGAGCCGAAACCTGGCGCCGCTCGCCCGTCCGCACAAACTGCACGTAAACGGCCGACCGCTTGTTCTCAAAGGAAACATAGGCCAGCCACTGCCCATCGGGCGACCACGACGGCGACATCAGCGGATAGCGCGACTCGAGCACGAGCCGCTGATTCTCACCATCGGCATCCGCCACGATGAGTTGAAACTTCTGTGCAGGCGGCTGCCCATCGACGGACACGTACGCGATACGCGTCGCGAATGCTCCGCGGATGCCCAGAATCTTCTCGTAGACAACGTCGCTGACACGATGCGCGGCATTGCGAAGCGCGGTCGGAGTGCCGGTAAACCGCTGTCCCGCGACGCGCTGCCCGGTCAGTACGTTGAGCAGATCAAAATCGACCGCGACATTGCCGCCATCCAGGGGTACGACGCGTCCGACGACAATGTAGTCTTCGCCGGCGTTCTTCCAATCGCCCATGACGACTGCGTTCGGCTGTGTCGGCGTTGCCGGCATGTTTGTCCGCGGCAACGTGCGGAAGCGACCACTGCCTTGCAGGTCGTGCTCTATGACCGATGCGACATCCAAGCCGCCGTCGCCGGTGTTCGGCTTCGCGAACGGCACGATGGCAACCGGTACGGGATCAGCCACTCCGTTGGTGACTTCAATCTTGAGTTGCGCCCAGGCCGGCACGGCGGAGCCGGCAGCCATCAGGGCGGTCGCGAGATAGACGGAAACTGCTTTGTTTAGTCTCATGGCGTACTGTTGAAGTTTGACATCAATCGGGCCTGAAGGTGACTTCCAAATCCCTTTCGAACAAGGACGGGTCGGGGGGCGGCGGCAGCGGCGAGGCTCGATAGGCCGCGGCCTCAATCGATTCCCGGACCGCCTGATCACCGTTGCAGGATTCAATCTTCGCGCTCAGCACCTGGCCTCCTGGAGCCTGAGTGATATGCAACACGCACTGGATGCCCTGCCGTGCCGACGGCGGTCGCAACCAGGCGCGCTGGATTCGCGCCGCAATCTGTCCAACCCAGCTCACCAGCGCGCCGCTGTTGCGCACCTGGTTGGCATGCTCTTCGGCCGCCATGCTGTTACGCAAGTCAGCCTCACTTTCCTGCCGTGCCTTCTCATCAGCGGCGCGCTGCACTTCCTCGGCCTTTTTCTGCTCCGCGAGCCGCTTCGCCTCGGCCGCCTTGCGTTCGGCGTCGGCCTTGTCAGCGATGCGCTTCGCCTCGGCCTGGCGCTGCGCCTCCTGCTGCTTCTTCTGCTCGTCGAGCTGGCGCTGCTTCTCCTGCGCCTCGCGATCAGCCTGCTCCTTGGCGGCCTGCTCCTTTTGCGCCTGTTCCTTCACCGCCTGGTCCTCGAGAGCCTGCTGCTGCTGCGCCTTCTCCTTCAGAGCCTGCTCGCGCTGCGCCAACTCCTCCGGAGTCGGCTCCGGCGGTCCCGCAGACTCAACTGGTTCAGGCGGCTGTGGTTCCGGCGGCGGTTGCGCCGCGGGTGCCGGCGGTTCAGGCGCGGGCGGAGTTTTCACCGCCAGCCCATTCACCGTCCGCGAGTCAACAACCATCCCTTCAATCGCCAGCGTCGGGGTCGGCGGCGGCGATTTGTGATACGTCAGGAAACCATAGACGAGCGCCGCAACCAACGTGCCGTGCAGAAGCACGGATAACGTTATCGAGACCCAACGGTCACTGGTGCGCTCGAGCATCGGAGCGGGGTCAGTGACCGCGGTGTGCCGGGTCCCGCGAGGGATCCGGAAGCGGATCGGTGATAAAACCGACCTTCCTGGCCCCTGCCTTCTGCAGGATCACCATGGCCCGTACCACCATCCCATATTCGACGTGGTTGTCGGCCTTGACCAGCACCGGCAGATCCGGGTTTTTCTGCAGCGCGGCCTGGGACCGGGCGGTCACATCCGCAGCCGTCAGCGGATCCTGTGGATTCCCACCCCCGATATTCATATACAGCGCACCTGCGCGATCCACCGACAACACCAGCGGTATGGCGTTTTTGAGCATTTCGGGGTCCAGAGGTTCCGCTCCCGCCTTCGGCAGGTCCACCTTGATCCCCTGTGTCAGCAACGGTGCGGTGATCATGAAAATGATGAGCAACACCAGCATGACATCGATGTAGGGCACGACGTTGATCTCACCCATCAGACGTCGACCGCGCGAGACGCTTGCCATTGTTTGGCGCTCCTACGCTACGCTCGTTGGCGTGGCTGCCGGCCCCGATGGAGCCGCATGTCCACGCGTCGCATGCCGCTGGAGGATGGTTGAAAACTCCTCCGTGAATGCGTCGAAGCGGATTTCCAACCGGCCGACCTGATCCGCGAACCGATTGTAGGCAACCACCGCCGGGATAGCGGCGAACAGACCAATGGCCGTTGTGATCAGGGCCTCCGAAATTCCCGGCGCCACCATGGCCAGCGTCGCCTGCTGGACGTTTCCGAGGGATGAGAACGCACTCATGATGCCCCAGACGGTCCCGAACAGTCCGACATAGGGACTGGTGGAGCCGACGGTGGCCAGGGTCGCAAGGCTGGCCTCCAAGCGGTCAATTTCCTTGAGGTGAGCCACCCTCATCGCGCGTCGCGCACCTTCCAACAACTGGTCGGCGGCGACCGTCCCCTGTTGCCTCAGGCGCGCAAACTCGCGGAACCCGAACTCGAAAATACTGGCCATGCCGGTCGTACCGCCCCGCTGCTCGATGGCGCGATACAACTGGGCGAGGTCCCCTCCCGACCAGAAGCTGTTCTCAAACTGATCGGCGCCCCGGCGTGCACGACTGATGATCAGGCGTTTGCGGAAGATGATGGCCCAGGACATCAGAGAGGCCAGCAGCAGGATCCCGATGACAATCTGCACCGGGATGCTGGCCTCGACAATGAGGCGAAGAATCGATAGCTGATCACCCATTCGGGAGGGCTCCTCCAGCGTTGGTAAGAAAGTCCGGCAGCCGCTTGGGCCGCAGGGTCCGCGCGTCGATACAGGCGACGCGTACACTCGCCTCCACCAACAAACTCTCCTTGGTCTGCTCCGCACCGCGGAAAATCCGCTGCGCAAAACGGATGCTGGCCGAGCCTGCAACCGCCGGCTCACAGGTTGTGACCAGCTCATCGTCGAGTTTGGCCGGGCGTCGGTACTCGATGTTCAGACTCACCACTGCAAACAGAACCCCAGGCTCCTCAGCCAACTTCAGCTGCGAGAATCCCAGTGACCGCAACCATTCTGTCCGGGCTCTTTCGAGGAAGCGCAGGTAGTTCCCATAGTAGACGATGCCGCCCCCGTCCGTATCTTCCCAGTAGACTCGTGACGCCCACCTGAACGGGCTCACTTATCATCCTCGAAAAGCTGCAGATTGGCGGCAATCCGCTCGGGCGTCTTGAGACCGAAGTGCAGGTAGGTGGCACGGGTAACGATGCGTCCACGGGATGTCCGCACTACGAACCCTTGTTGAATCAGAAACGGCTCGACGACGTCCTCGAGCGTGCCTCGCTCCTCGCCGATCGCGGCGGCAATGCTGTCGATGCCGACAGGGCCGCCGTCAAAGCGCTCAATAATGGTCATCAGGAATTTGCGATCGAGGGTGTCGAATCCCAATGGATCGACCTGCAGCATGTTCAACGCCGCTTCCGAAATCTGTTCGTTGATGCTGCCATCGCCTTTGACCTGCGCGTAGTCACGGACCCTTCGCAGCAATCGGTTGGCGATTCGTGGCGTCCCGCGGGAGCGCTGTGCAATGCGTCTCGAGCCGTCTGCATCAATGGGCGCGTTGAGAATGGATGCCGAGCGCGTGACGATCTTCTGAAGATCATCAACGCCGTAAAACTCGAGGCGTTGCACGATTCCGAAGCGATCGCGCAAGGGAGACGTCAGAAGCCCGGCTCGCGTCGTTGCTCCCACCAGGGTGAAGGGAGGCAGATTCAGCTTGATGGACCGTGCCGCCGGCCCCTCGCCGATCATGATGTCGAGCTGGTAGTCCTCCATCGCCGGATACAGCACTTCCTCGACGATGGGCGACAGGCGATGGATCTCGTCCACGAACAGGACATCGCGCGCCTGCAGGTTGGTCAGCAACGCGGCCAGATCTCCCGGACGCTCGAGCACCGGGCCGGATGTCTGTCGCAGGTTGACGCCCAGCTCCGCTGCAATGATGTTTGCCAGCGTGGTCTTGCCCAGACCCGGGGGGCCGAAGATCAACACATGATCGAGCGCCTCTGCGCGTTGACGTGCGGCGCCGATGAAGATCTCGAGTTGAGTCTTGACCTGCGGTTGACCGATGTACTCTTCGAGACTGCGCGGACGGATGGCACGATCGACTGCCTCCTCCTCTCCCGTGGCGGACCCGCTGACAACCCTTTCTGCTTCTGCCTGCACCTACAAACCTCAGATCGCGCCCTGAAGCGCGCGACGGATCAACTCTTCCGTGGAGTGTGTACCGGGACCGGCCGCCTTGAGCAAGCGGGTGGCCTCTGCCGGCTTGTAACCCAAGGCCACGAGCGCGCCAAAAGCCTCGGCCTCGGGATTGGCACCGGGTGGGCCGGCAACGGCGTTGACGACGGTCTCCGACGGTGGGCCCAGGCGGTCCTTCATCTCCACGACCAGGCGCTCAGCCGTCTTGCGTCCGATACCGGGCACCTTGGTCAACGCTGCAATGTCCTGGTTCTGAACGCACATCGCAAAGGCCTCGACATTGATTCCCGACAGCAGCGCCAACGCGATTTTGGGACCGACGCCCGATACTTTGATCAGGCTCCGAAACAATCTGCGCTCATCGTGCGTGCCGAAGCCGTAGAGGATATGCGCATCCTCACGAACCACGAGATGAGTCAGAAGCAAGACTTCCTCGCCCACGGACGGCAACAGGAAGAACGTGGACATCGGCGCCTCGATCTCGTAACCGACTCCACCGACCTCCACCAGGAGTTGAGGCGGTGTCTTGGAGGCAATGCGACCCCGGATCGATCCGATCATCGGGATGCCAACTGATGCAGCCTGCGCGTGTGTGCATGACACACAGCTATCGCCAAAGCGTCCGAGGCATCCGGGGAGAGCTTTTCGTTCAAATGCAGCAGCGTTTTGATCATGTGACCCACTTGCGCCTTCTCAGCCGCGCCGGAACCCACGAGGGCGAGCTTGATGGCGCGGGGGGCGTATTCGAACACAGGGACGCCCTCCGGGACGGCGCACAGAGCGGCTCCCCTTGCCTGCCCCAACTTCAAGGCACTTTCCACATTGCGGTTGACGAATACACGTTCGACCGCAATCTCACCGGGACCATGCTCCGAGATCAAAACCGTCAGCGCTTCAAATATCCGTCGCAACCGTTCGGCGAGCTCCAGGCCCGCCACGACGATGCAACCGTGCGCGACGTGCGTGTAGTCGGCGCCGCGGCATTCGATGACGCCGAAACCCGTCCGCCTCGATCCAGGATCCAGTCCGAGGATTCGTACGTTTACGGCGTGTACCGGACGCGGCTTCGGTTCGGCGACGCGAGCACCCGGTGCGCTGGTAGCCAGGCGACCCTCAGCCAACGTGCTGACATCAAGAGCGCGCCAGGACCTCGTCCGGTATCTCGACATTTGTGTATAGGTTCTCTACGTCTTTCAGGTCTTTGAGGGCTTCGATCAAATGCAGCATCGCTCCCGCCGCTTCCCCTGTGAGCGGAACCGTAATCGAAGCGCGCTGGGTCACTTCCGCGCTGGCTGGGACCAACCCTGCGGCCTGCAGCGCCGCTCGCACGGTGTCGAAATCGAGTGGATCGGTCAATACTTCCAGCGGAGCTGGTATCACATCCTCCGCGCCCGCCTCCAGAGCGACCGCTGCCACCCGAACAGCGTCCGTGCCGGGCAGAAAGGTCAGTCGCCCGACCTCATTGAACAAATAGCTCACCGCGCCGCGCGCGGCCATGTACCCGCCGTGCTCACGCACGACCTGACGCACCTGCGCAATCGTCCGATCGCGATTGTCAGTGCGGCACTCGACAATGAGCGCGCCGCCACCGGGGCCATAAGCCTCGACGCGGAGGGTTTCGAAATCTTCCGGCACCGAAATCCACTCGAGGCAGCTAAGCTTCGGCGCCGCCAAGGAAAACAGGCAGGTATGATAGCCCGCCGACGCCGAGAACCGTAGCTCTACGTGGAGACCCTGCAACTCTGTCCACCGCCGATTCGCGAATCGATTGCCGTCACCCGCGGCGCCATCGAGGAAGCGACTCAGCTACCGCCTGAGCGGCTCGCTCTCGGTGCCGAGGCCGCGGAGGTCATGGGCGCACTTACGGACGATCCCGTCCTCGCCGCAGCGGTTCTTGCGAAACCCGTGGTCGGCCTTCCTGGGATGACGCCGGAGAAACTCGCACGCCTGGTCGGTGCCCCTGCGGCGGAAACCGCGCTGGCACTCGTTCGACTAGGTGAGCTGGGACTGCCCAGGGATTGGTCCCCCACCCAAGGACTCGAACCTCGTCAGGCGGAGACGCTCCGGAAGATGCTGTTGGCGGTAGTGAGCGATCCGCGGCTCGTTCTCGCACGTTTAGCAGAGCAACTCGTCGGGCTGAGGCATGCGCGCTCACTCCCTGCCTCTGATCGAGAGCGATTGGCCGTGGAAGCCCGGGCGGTGTTTGCGCCGTTGGCCAATCGGCTGGGCGTGTGGCAATTGAAGTGGGAGCTCGAAGATCTCGCCTTCCGATACCTCGACGCGGACGAGTATCGGCACATCGCGGCCGCTCTCAACGAACGGCGCGCGGATCGAGAGCGCTACATCGAAGAGCTCTGCTCGAATCTGCAAGCGGAACTGCGCAAGGCTGGAATCGACGCCGACGTGTACGGCCGCCCCAAGCACATGTACAGCATCTACAGGAAGATGCAGCGCAAGCATCTCGCCTTCGAGCAATTGTTTGATGTGCGGGCGGTTCGCGTGGTCGTGAGCTCAATACCCCAATGCTACGGGGCGCTCGGCGTCGTGCATGGGTTGTGGCACTACATCCCTGGCGAGTTTGACGACTATATCGCCACACCGAAAGGGAACTTCTATCGCTCCATTCATACCGCGGTCATCGGTCCAGGCGGCAAGAGCGTCGAGGTGCAGATTCGGACCCGCGAGATGCATGAGCACGCGGAGTTGGGAGTGGCAGCCCACTGGACTTACAAGGAAGGCGGCGCCCGGAACGCAACCTACGAACGCAAGATCGAGTGGGTGCGCAAGTTACTCGAGCCGCAGGACACCTCCACCGATGAAACCGACCGCAACTTCCTCGAGCGGATGCGCACGGAGTTGTTTGAAGATCGGGTGTATGCACTCACACCGAAGGGTGAAGTCATAGATTTGCCCCGAGGGTCAACGCCGCTCGATTTTGCGTATCAGATTCATACGTCGTTGGGACATCGTTGCAAGGGCGCGAAGGTCAACGGGCGCATCGTGCCCCTGACATACACTTTAAATAACGGTGAGGTGGTTGAAATTATCGCCGGCAAGCTGGAGTCCCCGAGCCGCGACTGGCTCGCTCCGGAACAGGGATACCTCGGCTCGGCTCACAGCCGGACTAAAGTCCGTGCCTGGTTTCGCAAGCAGGAGGAAGCTGCCCAGCCGACGGCGCCCGCGGCCGCGCCCGTTGCCCCAGGTCGCGCCGCTGGCGCTTCCCGGGATTCCCTCCGCTCCGCTCCGGTTGCCGAGCCTGCGGTTGCTGAGCCACCGGCGATCGTGCGGCGTCGCACGCGCAAGGCGCTCAGTGGCTCGCCAGTTGAAATTGAAGGTGTTGGCGACTTACCAACAACCCTGGCACGTTGCTGTGCGCCACTGCGACCGCAGCAGATAGCAGGTTACGTAACATTGGGACGCGGTGTGACAATACATCGCATTGATTGCCCGAGCCTGACCCGAATGCGCGCTTTGAAGCCGGAACGGGTCCTCCAGGTTGAGTGGGCCAGCGACACTGCCGAGGGTCTCGTGGTGCAGATCTCAGTCAACGCCTACGATCGCCGCGGGTTGGTTAGAGATGTGACGGATGTCTTGGCGTTGGAGCGCCTGAGCATCGAGGCTATGACGACGACTACCGATCGGGATGCAGGTACGGCTCACGTCCTCGTCACGGTATCCGTCACCGATTTGGACCAGCTCGCGCGCGTTCTGCGCAGGCTCGCCGGCGTGCCGAATGTGACGCATGCACGGCGTGTCCACTGAGCGGTGCGACACATTCAAACCTGTGCGCACTGACCAACACTGTGTATATGGCCAGAATATGGAAACCGTGACCCCTGCCGCTGAGCTGTGTGGCGGGTGTCCGGTAACATTTGCCGCATGCGTGTGCTCGTTGTCGACCAGGATTCCGCCAGCAACTTGGCGATCACCCGATCGCTCCGGGATCTTTACACTGTCGACTGTGTAAGCAACAAAGGCGACAGTCTCGACCTGCTCCGCGCCAATACGTACGAGGTCATCGTGGCCACGGAACGTCTGGAAGACGGATCGGGGCTGGAGCTGCTCGGCACTGTTTCCAAGAAGTGGCCGTCCGTGTTACGGATTTTCGCGGCCGAGCGCCAGCGGTTGCAGTTGCTGCGCGGGCGGCTGGGGCCGTTCGAGTTGTTTCAGACGCTCGCCTACCCCATCGATCCGCAGAAGCTGGTTGCCACACTGGAGATGGCCGCCGCCGCGCAACACGGCGAGGAACAGCAGATCGAGTTGACTGGCGAGGCACCGCCGGAGCCCGAAGCCGAGGCTGCCGGGCAGGCGGATGATTCCCTGGAGCTCGAGCAGTCGGATGAGTTCGAGGAGCCGCGATTCGCGCGGGCTGGACGCGCCTCGGGCCCAGGCCCGGCGCAGGTCAGTTCGGTGAGCCAGCGATCATCGGGTCGTAGCGCGCCCCCTGCTCCGGCGCGGCCGGCAGCGGCGGCACAGCGCCCGCGTTCTGTTCCTGCTGCCGCTCCGGCGGCCGAGAGCCCGCGCGGGCCGAGAGCCCGCCGCGGTGCCGAGCCGAACCGGGCGAATGAGCTGGCCGCGAAGTTTCCCGGCTCAGGCACGATCGGTCCTCGGCGCGCCGCCGCTGGCGCTGGCTCGCCCAGTGGGTTATCGAGCGGGTCTGCGGAGGGCCCTGCGCGAAGCACCCGGCCGCGGAGCGCTGCCAGCAAAGCGCCGCCGGTCAGATTTCCGCCGCTGGAGCGGACTCCTCCGATCGAGCGCATTCCTCCGTTGGAGCCGCCCACTGCGCGCATCCCTGGTGGAGAATTTTCAGAAGCGGCCGCCATGGCCCGCGCCGCGCGATCCAACTACGAGTCCAGCTCAGACGAGCTCGATACGAAACGACTGGCGACAATGATCGGTGGCGGCGTTGCCGTCGCGGCCGTTGTTGTGTTTCTTGCGTTCAAGATGTTTGGCTCGAAGAGCGAGGCGCCTAAACCGGCCGCACCGGTGGTGGCGCACGCGCCCGAATATCCGCCTGCGGTCACGGACCTCATTGCGCAGATCGAGGCGGCCTTCAAGGCGGACGATTTCAAAACCGCGCGGGCGGATGTTGATAAGTTGCGGCAATTATCGCCTTCGCATCCGCGATTGGATTTTTTTGACGGATTGTTGATTGCCAAGGGCAGCACCACTGCCAACGGGCGCGGTGCGGGCAAGAAGAATGGCAAGTCGGGCGGTGCCGTTACAGGTGGATCCGCTGTCGCGTCCTCCGGAGCAGCCGGCTCAGGTTCTGCGGCATCAGGCGCCGGTGCGTCTGGCTCAAAGAGCGCAACCGGCTCAGCGTCGTCACGCGGTGCGTCGGATACCGGCGCGGTGACCGCGGGTGCCTCACACCCGGTGGACGCTGCATCGGCCGCTGCAACCGCCTCGACAACTAACACGTCTGGCGATACGTCGTCGGGGCTGGCGCCGGAAACTCCGGTTGGATTGACTCGGGCAAGCGTGACGCCCTCCGCGCCTGCATCGCCGGCGGCTGCCAGCACGGCGTCCGGCGGAGTTCCTTCCACGGCTGACGCCGCTACGGCCACTCCGGCGACCGGCGCTGCTGCGACTCCACCAGCGTCAGCCCACGAAGCGGCGGCTGCCCCTGCCCCACTGTCACCGGCGCCGGGTTCCGCATCACTGCCAGCTGCCACCGCGGCCGCGGAAACCTCACATTCGCCGGCTCAGTCGTCCCCCTCGCCTCGACGAGCGGGAGGTGAACCGCCGCCTGTTGTCCAGGAAGCTAAGCTGGTGCGTCGTGTTAACCCGGACTATCCGTCCGCGGCGAAGAAGGAAGGCATCTCAGGCTTCGTCGACCTGGAAGTCACGGTCTCGAAGCAGGGCAATGTCGACGACGTCTCCGTCATTCAGTCAACGCCGCCGGACATGTTTGATAAGTCCGCGGTCGCCGCCGTGCGCAAGTGGAAATACGACCCCCGCTTCGTCGACGGCCTGCCCTCGCAAGCGCACCTGAAGGTGCACCTGGAATTCGGCCCCAACAAGTAGCCCGCCTGCCGTCGCTGGCGTTCGCCGCACGGGCCCCACTCAGCCACACCGCCGTCGATGGCGGCCGCGAATGCGTTATCACCCGGGTCACCCGCTCACGGAGCGTGCGCTAAGCGCACCATCGCCCCGATGGCCACGGCGATGATCGAGCCGCTTGTTGCGGCGGCGATGTCAGGCGCGTCGACCGCGACGGATGGCGCTGAGCTAGCGGTTAGTGCGCGTCCAGCATCGCTACGATGTCTTGCATGTTGCGGCGCTTGGCGGTGTCTAGCGCGTCTATGCGGTCCTTGTTGCGGACGCGCGAGTTGGCGCCGCCCTTTAACAACACCTTGCACACATTCGCGTGACCTTCGCGGACGGCAACGATCAACGCCGTGTTGCCCGCGTTGTTCTGTTCGTCGATGGTGGCACCGCCTCCAACTAGAACGTTGACGAGGGCAGCGTCGCCGCGGGCGGCGGCGGAGATAATTGGCGTGTCACCTGACGAGCCCTTGGCGTTGGGCGAAAGGCCCTTGCGGATCAGGTGCTCCACCATGCCGGACCGTCCGGAACGGACTGCCGCGAACAGCGGCGACTGCTGTTTCCGGTTGGAATCCACTGGTGCCCCCGCCGCAAGCAAGCGGTCAGCAATCTCTTCTGTGCCGCTATCGGCGGCAAACCAAAGCGCATCGCGTCCCGTCTTGTCCGCCTGCTCTACCTGGGCACCCGACCCCAGCAACAGCTCCAAAATCTTGGAATCCGACGACGCGGCAGCGACCATCAACGCCGACGTGCCACTCGTCGACTGCAGATTGACATTAGCCCCCGCCTCGATGAGGTGTTTGACGGCAACGTCGTCGTGCGCGCGTGTCGCACGCAATATCGCTGGCTCTTCCGTATGACCTTTAGTGTCCGGCGACACACCCTTGGTTAGCAGGGTATCGAGTACCTCGATCTCACCGTGAGCCGCGGCATACCCAAGGGCAGTTTCGCCGCTCTCGTCGAAGTGAGCGGGGTTGGCACCCGCTTTCAGCAAAGCGGGGATAACGGCAGCCGCGCGATACTTGGCTGCCACCAGCAGCGGCGTATCCCGTTGAGGTGTCGGATCGTCCGCTCGCGCGCCTCCAGCAAGAAGCTCCGAAACTAGTCGCGCATCATTGCGGCTAGCCGCAATATCGATGGGCGGCCAGCCTTGGTACAACTCACCGCCGCGAGTGGGATCCACTCCCCCGCCCTCGCGCATCACAGACGCCTTCAGATGCCCTGTCGCGCCGGCTTTCTTCAGAGCCTGCACCGTCTCCGGGTGATTGTTCTTTGAGGCCACGTCGACGACAGTCCAGCCGTCGGCGTTCGATTGATCGAACGTGGCGCCTGCCGCAATCAGCCGCTGCACGTGGTCGGTTCGACCAACGAGGGCAGCGTAGAACAGTGCCGTGTCACCCACGCTGTCCTTTTTATTGACGTCAGGAGCGGCTTTCAGCAGTTCGTCGAGGATGCTGTCGCTCTCTGCTTCAGCGGCGAGCATCAACGGCGTAACGCCGAAGCGATCCGCATGCCCCGTATCCGCGCCAGCGGCCAGCAAGTGTTGAACGGCGACGTCGGAGCCGCTCATCACGGCGTATTCCAGAGGTGTACGGCCGAACTCGTCGGCGTTTTCGACGCCTGCAACCTTGATGAAAATGTCCAGGGTCTTCTCGTCGCCGTGGCGGATCGCCCAAACCAACAGCTCGCGAGCGAGTGCGGTATCGCCCTTGGCATCGCGGGACGGTGCCAGAGGCAGTGCGTGGGCGGCTTTCAGCTTGATAGCCGTGGGCTCACCAACGCTGGCGGCGCGGGCAACCCACGCTTCGGCAGCGGTACGATCTTGCTCGGAGCCATCGGCGAGCAAACCGGCAAGCGCCAGGGCGGCTTCTGGATGCGAACGGGTGGCAGCGGCTTCGAGCCAGCGGCGCGCCTCAATTGGTGAAACCTCTGGAGCAACACCGCTCGCGTACACGAGGCCGAACAGGTACTCAGATTCCACGTCGCCCTTTTCGGCGGCCCTGCGCAGCTCTTGCATCGCAGCGCCGAATTGCTTCGTGCGCAGAGATGCCTTCGCCTCCGCAGACGGCGCGCTGTCCGGGCGGTGACGCATGACCGTCTTGCCCCTGACGGGCTTCGATTCGTTCGCCGCAACGTCAGCCGATTTGTGATGCCCCGGCGTAATCCTCGCCGCCAGATCCTTCACGCGGGTGCCAATTGACTTGTGAACCTTGGGAGCGTTTGTAGTCGGCGGTGTGGGAGTTACTGTGTCTGAGGGCATTACCGCAGGAGGGGGCGCGGCCGCTCCAATAGTCGTCGCGCTGGCGTCCGACGTCGACTTGTGATGGCCAGGCGTGACTTTGGCCGCGAGGTCTTTGACTCTGCTGGTGAAAGACTTCTTGGGAGGTTTGGGCGCGTCCACTGACTTCGCCGGCGGAGACGTTGTTGGTGCGGTAGCGGCGGACGATGGCGCCGGCGCTGGAGGCGTAGCAGCCTCGCCGGGCATCGCCCGTGCGGCGGGGGCGGAATGCATGGGCGCCGCCTCGTTCTGCAGCGGATCGGCCGCCGCGGGGCCGCTCTGCGCGGTCGCTTGCGCCACACAACCTGACGCAACGGCAACAATGGCCAGTTGCCGCCAACCCCCACTCGACTGAAACGAGCTCATGCCGTGCCGTACTTCGTCTGAACCTGCACGCCGACGTTCTTCAAAAAGTCCGTTGGCACGATACCGCCCGCCTGTACGATGACCACCTCATTGGGAATGCGCATGAGCTTGCCGCTCTGCTCCATGACCACCGCATCTTCCGCGATCTGCCGCACCTGCGATCGCAACACAACATGCAATCGGCCGGTCCGGCGGGCGTTCTCCAGGCGCTCGCGATTGCGAGCCTTGGCTCTCGTGAACGCATCACCCCGGTATGACAAAGCCACCTTGGCGTTGGTCGACTCGGCAATGCTGCTGGCGGCCTCCAGTGCGCTATCGCCACCGCCCACCACCAGCACGTGCTGGCCGGAATACTGTTCCGGATCGATCATCCGATACACCACCTTTGAAAGCTCCTCGCCGGGAACGCCTAATTTGCGAGGCGTACCGCGCCGCCCGATAGCCAACAGTACGGACGACGCCGCGTATTGCCCCTTACTGGTGCGAATCAGAAAACCGCCGCCGCGGGGGGTGATGCTCTCCACCCGCTCCCGGTACCGGATGGCAACGCCGGTCTTGCGCTCAACGTTCTGCCAGAACTCCAACAGCTCTTCCTTGGAGGTCTGTGTGATCTTCAACTTGCCGATGATCGGGACTTCAACCGGCGAGGTCATGACGAGCTTCGCGCGCGGGTATTGAAACACGCAGCCGCCCAGCGACTCCTGTTCCAAGGTTACGTACTTCAGTCCCAGCGACATCGCGGTCAGCGACGCAGCAAACCCCGCGGGTCCTGCACCAACAATCACGACATCGACCATGCCCTGGCGCCGCTGCCTGCGGTGTGCAATGGCTTCGATGGCCTCGGTGCCCTGCACGAGTGCGTTGCGGATGAGGCCCATGCCTCCGAGCTCGCCTGCGACAAAGATCCCTGGGACGTTAGTCTCAAAATCGGGAGACAGTACCGGGATGTCGATCCCGCGCTTGGCTGTACCAAACACCAGTGAGATGGCGCCGACCGGGCAGGACGTGCGGCAGGCTCCGTGTCCGATGCAATCACCCGCGTTGATCAGCTCCGCCTTGCCGTCCACCATCCCGAGAACATCGCTGTCCTTCTCCGGGCAGGCCTTGACGCATTCACTGCATCCAACACACAGGGAGGCGTTGATTGTGGGATGGAGTGAGACGGGCTCGTTGAGTCCGGCACGCTGCGCCTGCACGTGCGCCTCGCGACCTTTGACCGCGATACGGCGGCGCCTGGCAACCTGCCAGGTCCACACGCTCAACAGAGGAATGAGATAAACGACCCACCAGGCACTCATTGACGCAGATCACATTTCTTGGTGTACGGCACATGCGCTTCGCTGGCACAAACTACCCTTTCAAATCATCACGGCATAGACGTCTGTTCACACAGACAGCGCAACTGGATGTTAGTGTGAACTGATTCGCAAATTTCCCGCGTCTGCGAACCGCGACGCGTAGACGCTTACCTCAACACACGTTACAACTGTTCCGTAGATTTTCCTTCGACTTAACTCAGGGCTTATGTCACCCCGCGATTCTTTTTGGTTTCTTGCCGGTGTGCTGGTAGCAGTTGCCATCATGGTGACCGTGCGTGCCTGGCTGCGTGAACGTCCAGCACTGGGTGAGGCGCCTGCCGAAGGCGGTGCCAAGCGGCCGCCTATTCCGTCGTTCGCGGTTCCCGTGGCAGCGGGTCTGGCGCTCGTCGGAGTTGCGTTGGGAATCTACTTCCTGTTGGGGTCGCCGGACTCGATCGCGTCCGCGCACGCCTCGGCAGCTCCACAGCCCTCCCACGACACGCAGATGGGGCAGCAGCCCTCACCCACGGCCGGATCTTTGGACGACGTCACAAACAAGCTGGCGGCCCGTCTGGCCGCACAGGGTGGCTCGGACAACGATTGGCAGCTCCTGGCGGAGTCGTACGAGTACATGGGCCGCGCGGCCGAAGCCAAGGCGGCCGGAGCCCACGTCGCCTCGGGTGCACCCATGGCAGCAGCCTCGGGCGATTCAACCGCCGGGCAAGCCTCGGGCGACCAGATCGCCGACATCGCCGACGCATTCGACAAGCCCCACGTTATGACAGTGGCCAACAACGCCACCACCGCCCCGAGCGCCACCGGGAACGCTGAGATATCAGGCACGGTGGAAATCACCTCCAAACTCGCGCGCCAGGCCAAATCGGGCGCCACCCTCTTTATCTATGCAAAACAGCCCAACGCCCCCGGCCCACCGCTGGCCGTCCTGCGGGTACGCGCCGAGCACTGGCCGGTCAGCTTCACCCTCAATGACGGCAACGCCATGGTCCCCGGGCGCAATCTCTCCAATGCCAACAATGTACAAATTGAGGCACGCATCTCGAAAAACGGCGACGCACTTCCACAAAGCGGCGATCTTGTTGGAAGTGTGACCAGTGTGAATCCACGTGACGGGCATCCCGTTAAGATTTCCATTGATCGAGAAATTGGTTGACGACCCATGCAGCAGGCCCGCTCACGATTTTCATCGGAACAGATCATCTTCGTAGGCGCGGCCCTGGTGCTGATCATCGGCATCCAGCTGCCGGTGGCGCACTACCTGAGCCCCAAAAGCGGTCTGGGCTATGCCATAGGTATCGTCGGCGGCACGCTGATCCTCGCACAGTTGTTATACGCCGTACGCAAGCGTGTCCGCTCGCTACGCTGGCTGGGAAGCGTTCCGGGTTGGTTTCAGACGCACATGATGATGGGCATCATCGGCCCGGTCTGCATCCTGATCCATTGCGGCTTCAGCCTGGGTGCCACCAATAGCAACATCGCGTTGTTCTCCATGTTGACGGTGGCCGGCAGCGGCATCTTCGGGCGTTATTTCTATTCGAAGATCCATCACGGCCTGTACGGCCGCAAGGCCAGCCTGTCCGAGCTGCAGGAGCGCGCCAGCGAGTTGCAGGAGCGATCCACCAAGCTTCTGATGATGCCCGAGCTGGCCAAGCTGGTCGAAGACGAGGAGCAGCGCATCCTGGCGGTTGCGGATTGGCACCCGGCCATGCTGATGTTTGCCCCCGCGGCCATCGGCATGCGTTATTCCAGCGGTCGGTCGCGGCTGCGCCGCTATGTCCGAGCCGCGATTCGCGTCACCGCCGCGCGTCACAAAGCAGTCGCCAAACAGAGCGATCGATTCGAGCGTGTAGCATTCGACTACGTCGCCAGGAGGATGAAGGTCACACGGGAGGTAGTTGAGTTCAAAATTTACGAGAAGCTGTTCTCCGTATGGCACGTACTGCACATGCCGTTATTTCTCATGCTGATTGCCGCCGGCATCGTGCATGTGATCTCCGTGCACGTGTACTGACCGCAGCGGCGCCACGGCATGTTCAGCTCGAGGTTTCCGGCGAAGGCGCTGTTGTTTGTGTTGTTCGCCTCGCTGCTCGCACCGGCTGTGCACGCCGCGAGCATCGAAAAGCTCATCATGCCCGGGCCGGTTTCCAAGGCCCACGCCAAGATCGAAGGCGAATGCAGTAACTGCCACGACCGTGCCGACCGCGCGCGCCAGACCACCCTGTGTCTCGACTGTCACAAGGAAGTCGCCGCCGATATCAGCGCCAAGACCCGTTACCACGGCCGGATGCCGCAGGCAGCCACCAGCCAATGCCGCGGTTGCCATACCGAGCACCTGGGCCGCGACGCCGACATCAACAAGCTCAACCAGGCCGGCTTCACGCACGACCTGACGAATTTCCCGCTGAAGGATGCGCACGTAGCCGTGGCATGTACCGGCTGCCATCGCCCCGATACGCCGTATCGCAAGACGCCTTCAACCTGTATCGACTGCCATCGCAAGGATGACATCCATCGTGGTGCACTCGGCACTGAGTGCACGACCTGTCATGACGCCAAGACGTGGCAGAAAAACACGTTTGACCACGAGAAGACGGCCTTCCCGCTCACCAACAAGCATCGCGAGGTGCCCTGCGCCGCCTGCCACGCCGGCCAGCACTACAAGGGTACGCCGAAGCAATGCGTCGGCTGCCACATGCCCGATGATGTTCACAAGGGGAGCCAGGGACCCCAGTGCGCCAACTGCCATAACACGGCTGACTGGGGCTCGCAGAAGTTCGATCACGCGCGGGAGACCGGATTTCCTCTCAATGGCAAGCACGCCCGAATCGGCTGCGGCGACTGCCACCGCAGCGGCAACCTGAAGGATCCGATCCCGAAGGATTGCGTCGGCTGCCACAAGACGGATGACAAGCACGCCAGTCGCCTGGGACCTGCTTGCTCGGACTGCCACAACAGTGACGTGTGGAAGGTCACCAACTTCGATCACGCGCAGAAATTCAAGTTTGCGCTCGAAGGCGCTCACGCCAACCTGGATTGCCACGTGTGCCATACCAACGTGGTCAAGGATCAGAAGCTGGGCACGGAGTGCATCGACTGCCATCGGGCCGACGAGCCGCACGGTGGCACACAGGGCAAGAAGTGCGAACAGTGCCACACCGCCACGAAGTGGATGGAAGTGAACTTCGATCACGACCAGTCGAAGTACCCACTTGTGGGTCTACACGTGGTCGTGACCTGTGGTCAGTGCCACACCACGAAGCGATTCAACGACGCCCCGAAGGAATGCGTCGGCTGCCACGCCAAGGACGATGTCCACAACGGTGGCCTGGGTAAGGACTGCGCGGAGTGCCACAATCCGAACGGCTGGAAGATGTGGGACTTCGACCATGCGACCCACACCCGCTTCCCCTTGCTGGGCGCCCACGCAAAGGTGAGCTGCGCCGACTGCCACATCCGTCCGCAGAACGTGGTCAAACCCTCGATGATCTGCGGTACGTGTCATTCGAGTAACGACGTGCACCAGGGACGCTTCGGGAAGGAGTGTCAGCAGTGTCACAACACGATCAGCTTCAAACGCCCGCGGACGAACTAAGGAACAGCACTCATGGTCCGGGGAGCAAAACTCATTTTTACAATATCAACCCTGTTAATCGGGTTGATATTGATAATGTTGGCGCCTCACGCGAAGGCGGTTCAACGAACGCAATTTGACCACCTCACAACCGGCTACGAGCTCAGGGGCTTCCATCGCGATCTGGCCTGCGAGTACTGCCATCTCCAAGGCGTGTTCAAGGGCACTCCCCGATCCTGTGTGGGATGCCACACACAAGGCTCACGCATCAATTCAACTCCCCGACCGATGACTCACATCCTGACGCAGGACAACTGCGAGTCCTGCCACACCCAATACAACTTCCTGCCAATCGTTCGCATGGATCACCAGCAGGTACGAGGCACCTGCTTCAGTTGTCACAACGGCGTGAAAGCCATGGGCAAGAACCCTGGACACATCGCTAGCGACAACAACTGCGATGCCTGTCATACGACCAACGCATTTACCCCGGTCCGCCTGGACCACAACAGCATCGCGATGGGCGCCAAATTCGCAACCAATGGCATGGGGGGCTCCTGCCGCACTTGCCACACCGGTGTTCGCGCCCCGGGCGTACCGCGCAACCACGTGCCGACGACTCAGGACTGCAGCGCATGCCACGGGACACTGACGTGGACCCCTGCCCGGTTCAATCACACCGGCCTCGTGGCCAACTGTCAGAGCTGCCACAACGGCGGTACCGCGACCGGAAAAGTCGCCAACCACATGACGACTTCGCTCGACTGCTCCACGTGCCACCATTACCCGAACTGGTCGATGGTGACGTTTACTCATACGTCGGCAGAATATCCGGGAGATCACAAAGGCACTCCCGGCTGCACCGCGTGCCATACGTCGAACACGGACAAAGCTACGTGGCAATTCGCGGCATACCGTCCGGGATGCGGCGGCTGCCACGCCAACTCGTTCAAGCCCGACGCGCATCAGAAGACCGTCGAAGGCCTGACTTATAACCTCAGCGAGCTGGGAAATTGCGCTGGTGCGTGTCACGTCTACACCGACGCCAAGCTGACGACCATTGCCAAACCACGGCCTGGCGGCCATCACAAGGTGACCGACGGTGCGTTCCATTAAGGCGCTTCGCCACCTGCTCGCAGCGAGCGCACTCGTAGCGCTCGCGCCCGGTTTTGCCGGCGCGCAGATGCGGGGCATTGGGCAACCGCAGTTGCAGCCTCAAGGCCCGGCCCGCCTCATTGACGTCATCGACATCGATGAGCGCGAATCGCAGGTCGACATCACTCTTCAATTCAACTGCTCCCTGCACTACGCCGGCCATGCGCCGGCCAGCGAGGGACCGGAAGTCAGACTACGACTGCGCGTCGATCGGGACTGCGGCGTGACCGGCTCGCTGGCTGCGGGCGGCGAAATCACCACTGAAATTCCGCCGATCTCGGGCCCCCGCGGCATCATCGCGGCCGCCCGCCTGGAATCCTCCCTCGGCGGCGAAGTGACTTTGACCGTGACGTGGGCCAAACCCGAATCCTTCGTCCTGGCGCAAGGAGCCAGCCCTTCAGGGATGCGCATCCGCCTCCTCAGAGCCCACGACGAAAAATCGAAAGTGCTCGTAACCGAGCGCGGTGAGACTGCGAGCAACTACGCGATCAACCTGGAATCACAACGGACACCTTTCGATGCCGGCGCCGTGGAAACCGCGACCAAGCGCCTGCAGACGAAGGCATTCGTTTCTGAAGTCGAGACCGGCGGCGAAAAATGGTATCGGCTGCGAGTGGGGCCCTTCGATCAGCGGACCGTCGCCGAAGGTGTCCTGCGAACTGCAAGTAAGGATTACCCGCGGGCCTGGCTGGCCGTGGGTGACGACTCAATCACCAACGATCCCAACGCGGCGTTCGCAGAGCCTCCATTGCCACCGGTTGAGCAGATGGGAATCGACCCTCCTCTGGACCCGGCACAGTTGAAGAGCCTGTTGGACCAGGCGCACAAGGCCATGCGCTCCCGCGACTATCCGCAGGCCGTGCAGGTTCTCACCAAGCTGCAGCGTCAGCCGGAATTTCCCGAGCGCGCAGAGGTGCAGGAGTTGCTTGGACTGGCACGCGAGCGCTCGGGCGAAGTGGCCCAGGCCAAAGCCGAATACGAGGAGTACCTGCGCCGTTATCCGAAAGGCCCCGCCGCTGAGCGTGTCCGCAATCGCCTGCGCATCCTGCGCGCAGCCTCGGTCGCCGGTCGAACCGGTGGGTTCGGTAACACTGAAGACGCCGACCATGGCTGGAAAGTATCCGGGGGCGCATCCCAGTTGTTCCGTCGGGACAGCTATGGAACCGACCTCAATGGGCCCCTGTTCTCCACAGTTGTGGAGAACGCGATCTTCACCGATGCCGACCTGTTCGCGCACCGGGACGGCGAGCGCTTCAACACCGACATCCGGACCAACTTTGGGTATGCGAAGAACTTCCTGCCCCGGGATATCAATGGCGCTACGGATCGCGTGCGGATCACCACCGCATTCCTGGACTTGAATGACAAGCTGCTGGATCTGCGCGGTCGCGTCGGGCGCCAGACCACCATCAACGACGGCAACTTCGGCATCTTTGACGGTGCAAAAGTGTCGTATCGCTTCCTCCCGTCCTGGACGGTTCGCGCCACCGTGGGCATGCCGGTAGACAATTCAGGCAACGGTGTCGAGACTGACAGGAAGTTCGAAACACTGGCCGTCGACTTCGCGCCCGCACTCTCTCACTGGGATACGAGCGTCTACGTAACTCAGCAACGCAACGACGGCCTGAAAGATCGGCAAGCCTTGGGTGCCCAAGTCCAGTACGCACGTCCCAATCTGTCGGTAGTCAGTTACGTTGACTACGACACTGCCTACAAGTCGTTGAACGCATTGGTTCTGCTGGGGACCGTGCAGTTGCCCGCTCGTTGGCAGCTTACTGCGGACCTGGAGCATCGCAACGCCCCGCTGATCACGACTGAAAACGCGCTGATCGGCCAACCGTTCACGACGCTCTCCCAGTTGGAGAAGATATTCAGTGAGCAGCAGATCGAAGACCTGGCACGTGATCGCACGCCGGTGTTGTCAACGTACTCGCTGTCGGCACTGAAGCAGCTAGGCGAGCGCTGGCAGACGATTTTTGATGTGTTCTATACGAAGTTGTCGGACACGCCGGCATCTGGCGGCGTAGAGCCCTTCACGGGTACGCAAGGCAACGACATCTCGTATCAGGCGCAGTTGATCGGCTCCAGCCTATTGCGCCAGAACGATTTCAATCAGGTCATCGTGCGGTACGATACGACGGCTACGTACAACGTCCTCGGCTGGCAGTTTATTTCGCGCTACCCGGTATTTGGTGCCTGGCGAGCCGGTCCGCGCTTCCTGTTCCAGCGGAAGGTCACCGATACGGGCTTCACGTCGATTTTCTATGCTCCGTACGGGCACATTGACTATCAGCGGCATGGTCATGTGCTGGAGATCGAAGGTGGCGCCGAGCTGGGCAAGAATCCCGCGGGTCTCGAGATCGGCAATACCACGCGACTGTTTGTCAGCATCGGCTACCGCATCAACTTCTGATATGCGAAACCTCATCCTCATCCTCGTTTCGCTGAGTCTGCTGGCCTCCTGCAAGTCCAGGGGACCCCGCCATCCGGACGAGTTTCTCGATCCGGTCACGGCTGCCATGGTCAGCAGCGTGACCACGCCAATCATCTTCGCGCGGGCTCACCAGGACGTGGCGGCGAACTCGCGCCAGTACGTCAACGTCGTTGCTACGAGCGTCAACCGACAGGGGCGTTACGAGTACGTATTGCTCGTCTATATCTGGTCAACCGTCGATGCCCGGCTGGGCGCTGGTGCTCATCCCGGAGAAACGCTACTGTTCCTGGCCGACGAGCGTGCAATCCGACTGCAGCGCGATGGGCGCAGCCTGAAAGAGGTGGGGATTGCCAAGCCGCTGCTGCGGCCCCTGCACTTTCGCGGCCCGCCGCGAATCTACAAGACGGATCGGGAAACGCTGCGATTTATTGCCTCGGCGCGCCGCGTGCGCCTGCAACTGGAGGGCGATCAGGATGCTCGTCCATTTGATATCTGGAAGGATGGTCGCAAGCAACTCAGCGCACTCTCTACGACGAACTGACGAGGTCCCCCATGCTGAAGGCAACTTTATTGACTATCCTGGTCGTGACCGCAGCGGGCACCGCCGTCGCCGACGAGAACCGCAACGCGGTTGTGGCGGCTCAGCGGGTGGGGCCGTCTAAGCCGAGCAAGGTTGTGTCAAAGGTGCGTCAGCCGGTGGGAACGCCCCACAAATCCAGTGCGTTCGCCCCGCGGCCGACGAATAAGCGCGTGTTTGGCGCTCCCATCCAGGCGCCCATCATGCACAGCGCACCGGCGCCGAAGTAGCGACCCCGCGGCGTGAATGACGTTACTTGTTGATTGAGTCGATGGCGCGCTTGTCAGCCGCCAGTGCGGCTTCGTGGATGGCTTCCGACAAAGTCGGATGCGCGTGAATCGTCCGCTGCAGGTCCTCGCTGCTGGCTGAATACTCCATCGCCAACACGGCTTCCGCAATCAACTCACCCGCCATCGGGCCGATCACGTGCACGCCGAGGATCTCGTCGTCATCCTGGGCGGCAATCAACTTCGCGAAACCCTGAGCCTGCTCCATCGCGCGGGCACGGCCGCTGGCCAGGAAGGGAAACACGCCCACTTTGTAGGCGCGGCCACTGGCCTTGACCTGCTCTTCCGTCTGACCCACCCACGCGATTTCCGGCGCGGTGTAGATCACGGACGGGATGACCTTGTAGTTCACATGGGCGTACTTGCCGGCGATACGGTCGGCAACGGAAACACCCTCTTCCTTGCCCTTGTGGGCCAACATCGGGCCGCGGACGGCATCGCCGATTGCCCAGATGCCTTCAGCGGTTGTGCGGCAGTCGTCATCGACCTTGATGAAACCGCGCTCATCCAACTGCACGCCGGTTCCATCCGCCAACAGGTCCTTGGTGAACGGCCGACGACCGATGGAAACGACTAGCTTGTCGACCGTCAAAGACTGCTCGCCCTTGGCGTCCGTGTACGTGACATTGACGCTGTCACCGGAAACCTTAGCGCCGGTGACTTTCGCACCGAGCCGAACATCGAGCCCCTGCTTCTTGAAATGACGCAGGGCCTCTTTCGCCAACTGTTGGTCCGCCACCGCCAGGAAATCGGGCAGCGCTTCGAGCACCACCACCTCGGCGCCCAGCCGGCGCCAGACGCTTCCCAGCTCGAGTCCGATGACACCACCGCCGATGACACCGAGCTTCTTCGGCACCGCGTCGATCTCGAGGGCGCCCCAGGAATCAATGATCCGCTTGCTGTCGAACGGGGCTGACTTCAGCTCCATCGGCGTGGATCCGCTGGCGAGAATGACGCTCTTGGCGGTCAGCTCGCGCCGGGTCCCATCGGCAGCCGTGAACTCAACTTTCCGGCCCGGAAGCAACTTGCCGTGACCCTGCAGCGGTGTGACCCCGGCCGCTTTGAACAGCGCCAGGATGCCCTGAGTCATGGTCTTGACGATGCCGGCTTTGCGCTTCTGCATCTGCGCCACGTCGACAGACACATCCGGAACCTTGATGCCGTGGGCGGCAAATTCGTGCTGCGCGCGGTGCAGCAGCTCGGACGACTCCAACAGCGCTTTCGACGGAATACAACCTGCGTTGAGACAGGTTCCGCCGAAGGCCAGCACACCGTCGAGGTTCTTCCACTCGTCGATGCAGGCCACGCTGAGTTTGTTCTGAGCAGCGCGAATCGCAGCCGGATAGCCGGCCGGGCCGCCGCCGATCACGACGACGTCAAATGAGTCAGCCATGAGTAGTCCTATATTCCGAGCAACATCCGACCTGGATCTTCCAGGCCTTCTTTGATCGCCACGAGGAACTGCACCGCCTCGCGACCATCAATGATGCGGTGGTCATAGGTGACCGCCAAATACATCATCGGACGGATCGCAATCTGGCCGTTCACGACCATGGGCCTCTCTTGAGTCTTGTGCATACCCAAGATGGCGCTTTGTGGCGCATTTACAATGGGCGTCGACAGGAGCGAACCGAAGACGCCGCCGTTGGTGATGGTGAAGGTCCCACCAGTGAGGTCTTCGATGGAAATAGTGCCCTCGCGGGCCTTCTTCGCGTACTGCGCAATTTCCTTTTCGATGTCGGCGAAGCTCTTGACGTCGGCATCGCGAACGATCGGCACCATCAGGCCCCGATCGGTGGAGACTGCGACGCCGATGTCGTAGAACTCGTGATAGATGATGTCCGTGCCATCAACGGAGGCGTTGATGACGGGGAATTTCTTGAGGGCCTCGATGGAGGCTTTGACGAAGAAGGACATGAAGCCGAGCTTCACGCCATGTTCTTTCTCGAAGCGATCCTTATAGCGAGCGCGGAGCTCGTTGACCGCGGTCAGATCGACCTCGTTGAACGAAGTCAGGAGCGCCTGAGTGGACTGCGCTTCGACGAGTCGCTGAGCGACACGCTGCCGCAGGCGCGTCATCGGCACGCGCTGTTCTGTCCTCGCGCCAGGCGCAGATGGCCGAGCCGCGGGGCTGGGTGCGCGAGCTGCTGGTGCTGGGGAAGGAGCAGGAGCGCCGCCGTTGGGCTGCTTGCCCAGGAAGCCGACGACATCCGACTTGGTGAGGCGGCCGTCCTTGCCAGAGCCGGCGATGGCACCGGGGTCGAGTTTGTTCTCTTCGACGAGCCGGCGGACCGATGGGCTCAGCTTGTCCGCGTCCTTGCCACCGGCTTCCGAAGAAGCCGCGGCGGCCGCAGGCACAGCCTTGGCGGCCGTAGCAGCGGCGGGCTTCGCGGCAGGGGCAGCCCCCGCGCCAGCCTCATCGATCACAGCCAGCACCTGGCCACTGGTCACCGTCGTGCCACTCTGAATACGGATCTCCTTGATCACACCATTCAAGGGCGCCGGCACCTCGAGGACGACCTTGTCGGTCTCGAGATCGGCGAGATTCTCATCGCGACTCACGGTGTCGCCCGGCTGTTTGTGCCAGGCAACCAAAGTGGCATCCGCCACAGACTCGGGGAGCTGTGGCACCTTTATTTCAGTGGTCATTATTTAGAGCTCTTTCGCATCACTGGCGCCGGTGTGCCCGTAGCGGCCACTGCCGGAGCCGGTGTTGGTGTCGCCGCGGTCACCGGCGTGTTGCCGGTGAGGCGCGTGGTTTCCCGAGCGGAATCCTCGGTCATTGTTGCCCGCAGCGCCGCATCAGTGAGCGCAGCCTGCTCGGCTTCGTGAATCTTCGCGATGCCGGTCGCGGGAGCAGCCGCCGGAGCACGTCCCGCGTACAACACCAGGCGGCGTGCACCCAGTGGCTCCTGCAGACGATGGCGGATCTGATACCAGGCACCCTGGTTCTGCGGCTCTTCCTGACACCACACAATCTCACGGGCATTGCTGTAGCGATTCAGGATGGCATCGTATTCTTCGCTCGGGAACGGATACAACTGTTCGATGCGGACCAACGCCACATCGCGGATCCCGTCCTTACGACGCGCCTTCAGCAGATCGAAGTAAACCTTGCCGCTGCAGAACACCAACCGTCGAATCTGGGCCGGAGGCAGATCGTCTGTTTCGTCGATAACGCGCGCGAAGCTGCCGCGAGTCAGGTCCTCGAGCGCGGAAACGGACATCTCGTGCCGCAGCAGACTCTTCGGCGTCATGACAATCAGCGGCTTGCGGAATGGCTGCAACATTTGCCGCCGCAGCATGTGGAACATCTGGGCCGGCGTGGACGGCACGCAGACCTGCATGTTGTATTCGGCGCAGAGTTGCAGGAATCGCTCGAGGCGCGCCGAGGAATGCTCAGGTCCAGCACCTTCATAACCGTGTGGCAGGAACAGCGCGAGCCCGCAGAAGCGCTCCCACTTGGCTTCGCCTGAGCTGATGAACTGGTCGATGATGACCTGCGCACCGTTGGCGAAGTCACCGTACTGGCCTTCCCACACGACGAGCGCATTCGGCTCGGTGGTGGAGTAGCCGTACTCGAAACCCATTACCGCCTCTTCCGACAGCACTGAGTCGATTACCTGCACGCGGGGCTGGTGATCGGCGATGTGTTGCAGCGGAATAAAGGTGTTGTCGCTGTTCTGATCGTGCAGGACGGCGTGTCGATGGAAGAAGGTACCGCGGCCGCTGTCCTGACCGGAAATACGGACGGAGAAGCCATCTTCGATGAGCGCCGCGTAGGCCAGCGTCTCGGCGGAGCCCCAGTCCAGAGGCATCTCACCGGCATACATCTTCTTCCGGTTGTTCACCAACTGCGCAACGCGCGGATGCAGGCTGAAGCCCTCCGGAATAGCCGTTGCGCGCTCACCGAGCGAACGCAGTCGGCGGATCTCAACACCGGATTGAATCCGCTCCGTCCAGTCAATCTGGGCGTACGGCGTCCAATCGACGGTGTGCTTGTTGCCGATCATGCCGAGCGAAGCACGGGCCTGCGGCCGTCCTTCGTCGAGGCCATTGCGATACTGCTCCATCATGCCGTTAGCATCGGCATCAGTGATGACACCTTCAGCAACCAGCTTATCCGCATACAGCTTGCGGGCCGTTGGATGCTGACGGATGACTTTGTACATCACCGGCTGTGTGGCAGCCGGCTCGTCGGCCTCGTTGTGACCATGACGACGGTAGCAGACGAGATCGATCACCACGTCCTTGCGGAACTGCATGCGGTATTTGAGCGCGAGGCGCGAAACAAACACCACGGCTTCCGGATCATCCGCGTTGACGTGGAAGATCGGCGCTTCGAGCATCTTCGCCACGTCGCTCGAGTAGATGGTCGAGCGCGTGTCGGACGGATTGGAGGTCGTAAATCCAACCTGGTTGTTGATGACCAGGTGCATGGTGCCGCCGGTGTAGTAACCGCGCGCCTGCGACAACTGCATGGTCTCCATGACCACGCCCTGACCGGCAAATGCGGAATCACCGTGAACCAGAATCGGGAGAACTCGCAGACCTTTCTCGTCGCCGCGCCGCTCCTGGCGTGCGCGCACGGACCCTTCGACAACTGGATTCACCACCTCGAGGTGGGACGGGTTGAAGGCGAGAACCGTGTGGACGTTACCGCTGGAGGTCTTCAGGTCGGCCGAGAAGCCCTTGTGGTACTTCACGTCGCCCGAGCCCTTGAGCTTCTTCAGGTCGTAAACGCCCTCAAATTCGGAGAACAGCACCGAAGGTGACTTGCCCAGGAGATTGACCAGGACGTTCAGTCGGCCGCGGTGGGCCATGCCGATGACCGCTTCCTCGATTCCGGCAGCGCCCGAGGTTTGGATGAGGTCATCGAGCAACGCCACGAATGAATCGCCGCCCTCCAGGGAGAAGCGCTTCTGACCCACGTACTTGGTGTGCAGGTAGCGCTCGAGACCCTCTGCGGCCGTGAGTTGCCACAGAATGTTGCGGCGCTCATCGGTGGAGAACTTGCCGGCAAGTCGGCCCGATTGGAACTGATCCTGCAGCCAGAGGCGCTCTTCGGAGTCCGATACGTGCGCGAACTCGGCGCCGATCGTACCGCCGTAGATGAATTCCAGTTGGGCGAGGATGTCGCGCAACTTCTCTCTTTTCGGTACCGCACCGTTGCGGCTGCCGGTGAAGAACTCGGTGTCGAGATCGGCAACGGAGAGGCCGAAGTACGACAGCTCGAGGACCCGGGGTTTCGGGCGAACGGTCAGTCCCAGAGGATCGACCTTGGCCACCAGGTGGCCGCGGTTCGTCCAGATCTGGATCAGTCGCGACACCGCCGCCTGTTTGGCCGCGTTGTCGGGACTCGCAGCGGGTGCAGCAGCCGCAGGCGCCAAGGCCCGCGGTGCACGAGCCCGCTCGGCGATATCCGCCTGGATCTGACCATGCGGCCGTTCGCCAGCCGCGGGAGGGGCCATCCGCTCAAAATAGCCGCGCCAGCGTGCGTCTACGCTTGCTGGATCACGGAGATATTGTTCGTAGAGGCCTTCGAGGAAATCGGCGTTACCGCCGTACAGGGGTGTAGGTTCGAGCATGCGGGGAAAAGTAGCAGTGAATCGCTAGTTTAACGGAATGCGTCGCCGGATGAAACGAAGCTTCCGGCCGGGCGCGCATTCCACCCCATTTGGGAGGGCTCAGGACGTGAGCAGCGTCTCCTCCAGAAGCTTGAGCTCGTAAACAACCAGGGTCCCGTAGCCGATGAGCACCGCATACAGGAAGAAGCTGACCGGTATTCGCCCAAATGCCCGCATGCGAGCCGCCAACGTCAGCAGGATTACGCCACCTGCGGTCAAACCTACTTTGACGAGCGTGAACACGAGGGGCGAGCCACCCACGATGGGAGCCATGAGGGGGTTTACCTCGTAGGCACCCCGCTGCATGAGGCTCAGTGTCAACGCCGCATCGATGCATGACAGCAGGACGATGGACATCGCCACTGCCAGCCAGATCGGATGATGCCAATCGAGATCGCGCAACGAACGAGCGTCGACTCGGCGCGGGCTGCGCCTGCGCGGATTGAAGCTACCGTAGGCGAGGGAGTACAAAGTTCGCTTGCGTCGGTCAGGCGCGCGGCGCCGCTCGGAATCGCTCAGTTCTTCTGACACTTCTGCTACGTCAGCCATCTCCGGCTTCATGTTGAGCATGTCCTTACGCTGCAAATTATTGTTCCCCAAGCGGCCCCTCACCACCCTGCAAGGGCCCTTCCCCTCATCCGCCATTGTAGCTGCGTCGCGATTCCCAGACAGGAGAAACGCACGTGATGCACCTCACAACCCGGGCGCGGAACCCGAACAGATCGAAGACATTACCGATTAAGTAAACTGATTCCGTCAGATCACAATGTTGACAGCCGCGACCGGGATCACCACGGCCGTGGCATTGCGACCGGCAACGGTGAGCTTGGCACCGGCGATAACTCCTACCCTGCTGTTGAAGTTATATTCAATCGCCGGCGCAAGACTCCAGGTGTGCGCCGTCCCCGAGTTTGCATTGAATCCTGGCCCGTAGACGTGCGTGCTGCCGTCGTGCTCGTACACCACGTCCATGGCGAGCACCCAATTCCGGGTCAGGCTGTATTCGCCGGCGGCATTCACGACAGTCACGTTTCCAGGCCGGGCGCGCCCTCGAAACCCCTCCTCCGTTCCATACACACTGACATCACGCACACTCGCCGAACCCGAGATGGCGTAGGACACATCGAAGCGCGTTCGCAGGATGCGGCCGTTCGGCATCCAGAAGAAATACTGCGAATACAGCGCGAGGTTGGTCGAGTAGGTACCGGCGCCAAAGCCGTTCGCGGGACGATCGCCCAATTGATCGTACTTACCGATCGGCAAGGTCTCCTGCAGTACAAACGCCGTCGTCGGAATCCAACTTCCTGCGTGGAATGTGGTGAGTCCGTACTGGGCCTGCACGGTCACATCCCCCATGCCGACTCTGGAGCTGCTGCGCCCCTCGCCCAGATCATTGAAGGCAAAGCGCGGGATCAGCCCGACTCCCACCTTGTCGGTGAGGCCGTAGAGCAGATAACTCTGCGAGCCGAAATCATTTGCATGGGGTACCGGGCGCCGGTTGCCATCGTTGTCGTAGTGACCCTGTGGTATCGCATCAAACACGTAGGGCTCGATCAGGAAGTGTCCGGGCGTCAGGGAGCCGGGGGATGCGGCCAGCAGCGGCCCCGTCCACCACGCATCGTCACGAGATTGAGTTGAAGCCGCATTTGCGACACTGACACCGAACAACAGAACAATCGCAGCAATGTTGGATCTCATGGCGCGCGCAGCGTAGCGCTTCATCCCGATTGGAAGCTAATGGTCGGGATGATTCGCCGAAAGTGGCACCAGGGCCACCCGCTTCTTGCGCTAGGCCGGCAGGAACCCGAACCGCTGCATGAGGCCGGTGGCCTTGCCCGGGGTCACGGTTTTCAGGATCTCCCGATCCGATTTGGACAGCGCCGGGCTGCGAATGTAGAGCAGGCCCGCGGGAATGAAGATGATCGCGCCCAGCACGACCTGAACCAACGCAGGTGCATGGACCAAAGTTTTAATCGCGTAGCACAGGCCCACGACGCCGCCCCAGATCCCGACGCTCGACAACACAGCCGCACGCGCATTCGTCCAGATCGCGCGACGGCGCACATACCACCAGACGAAGAGGTTCTTCGCAGTCTGGGCGGTGCCGGCTGCAATCGCGGCGCCGTAGATTCCCAGCCAGGGCACGAGCAGGAACATGGCCAGTACGTTGTATCCAGCGAACAGCTTGCTCATGAGCAGTACGTGCGCCTTCTCTTCGTATTGCGCGACCAGCGACACCGGATCCGCAACCACGTTCAAGGTTGCAAAACCCATGACCACGGGCAGCAGCCACGAGGCTTCGATGAACTTGCCGTGAAAGATCAGTTGCACAATCTCGTGGTGATACGCGGTGGCAAAGGCGAGTGCCGGCCATTGCAGCAGAAAATTCATGTTCAGCAGGAATGAGAAGTAGCGCGGCACGTTCCGGTCCGCCTGATCGGCGGGGATGGCGAAGAACATGGGCTGCACGATGTTCTCGAACTGCTTGGCCGGCAGGACGTTCAGCACCATCTGGCGTAGACGGCTATAGAAAGAATAGATACCCACCGAATGGGTATCCAGGTACGCGGCAATGAAGAAATTGTCTACCGTCGAATAGAGCAGGAACACGCCGGCGTCGTTGAAGTTGTTGTACAAGCCGTAGCGGAACAGGCGCTTGCGCTCCTCCGGACTCGGCTTGTATTCACCCCGTGCCTCGGGGGTCAAGCAGCGCTTGTTGTAGACGTAGCGCAGCAGCGCGTACGCGCAGCCATACGCGAACATATCTGAGAATATGGCCGCTTCGATCGTGAAGTGGTGGGTCAGATACAACGCGCCGTAAGTCACGAACTTCACCACTGACAGAGTGGTCGTCGACCCTACGCTGTACCTGTGCATCATGTGCGAGGCCAGCGCGAGCTGCAGAATACGGGATTGGAACTGTATGAGGATCAGCAGGGAGAATATCGCGAATGTGCCGCGGTACGGGGTCAGCTTGAACAGCGGCGCAATGAGGTTCCAACACAACAGCACGACGCAGATGAGTACGATGTTCGTCGAGAGGCGCCCGAGGGCAATGCGGCGCATCAGCCAGGCGGCGCCCCGCTTGTTGCCGGCGCGCAGGTACTCCGGCTGATAGCGCATCATCACCTGCTCGAGCCCGAGTGACAGCAGCGTCCCAACTACCGGGATGAATGTGTACAACAGGCTGTAGACGCCGAAGTCGTGTTCCGTCATCCCCCGGACCTGGATGATCAGCGCGAGCGGAGTCGTGATCTGCGACAGGAGCCGGAAGGTAACCGTGTCAACCAGCGAGCGGCGAGCGTGGCCGCCGGTATAGATAGGTGCGTCCATGTGGGATCAGCTTCGAGCGCGCAGGCGTCGCAGCCTGCAAGGCCCCAGGTGCCTGGCCACGAAATTGATATACCTGAGCTTGGCCGTAGAATGTGCGGAGGTAAACACGAGATAGTTCGAATGGGATCCCGAAGTCGCGGCAGTCAGTGTCATGGGCATTTATTGTAATGAATCCCCATCACGACATAATCAGTACGCCGTCCCCGGGGCGGCTAGTATAAATTAGTTACCAGTCGGAGCAGGGATGAAAGCAGTTTTTGTTGCGATGATGGCCGCCACGGCGCCGACGACACATCGCCTGGAGGTCACCCCGTCGACCGTTGCGTACGGCTACTATTGGGCGGATGCCCAGCCGGTCCTGCGGATCGCTTCCGGCGATATCATCGACGTCGATACTCTGCTGACCAACACCCCGACGGGTCTGGCAAAGGCCGGTGTACCGGACAACAAGATCCAACAGTCATTGAAGGATGTGGTTGAACAGGTCACGGGCGAGCGCAAAGGCCCGGGCGGACACATTCTGACCGGGCCCGTGTATGTTGAGGGAGCCGAGCCGGGCGATGTACTGGAGGTGAAGATCCTTTCGATCTCACTGCCCATCGACTATGGCTACAACGGCTGCAAGGGTTTCCTGCCGGAGAACTGCGAGCCCGAGGCTCCTGCCAAGATCCTGAATCTGGATCGCAGGCACATGACTGCGGAATTTCTGCCCGGCATCGTGATTCCCCTGCATCCCTTCTTCGGCAGCATGGGCGTCGCGCCCGCCCCTGAAGCCGGCCGGGTCAGCAGCAATCCGCCGGGTCGCCATGCCGGGAATCTCGACAATCGCGAGCTCGTCGCGGGCAGCACGCTGTACGTTCCTGTGTTTGCGCAAGGTGCGTTGTTTGAGATCGGCGATGGCCATGCCGCGCAGGGAGACGGCGAAGTCGATCAGACAGCAATCGAGACTTCGTTACGGGGCCGCCTGCAGTTGACCGTCCGTAAGAATATGAAGCTCAGCTGGCCGCGGGCGGAAACGCCAACGGACTACATCAGCATGGCGACGGACCCCGACCTGGCGGTGGCCACCAAGGGGGCTATCCAGGAGATGGTGGATTTTCTGGTGGCGGAGAGAAAACTCAGCCGCCACCAGGCGTATCAACTCGTCAGTGTGGCGGGGAACGTCGCCGTCACCCAGCTCGTGGACAAGCCCAATCTGGGTGTCCACGTGCGGATGCCCAAGAGCGTATTCAAGGGAAAGTAGTCCGCGACGACGAGCGCGCGCTTGCAGAGGCGCTGGCCCACATTCAGGCGTGCTCGTAGCCGTGGTTAGCGCGTCTGCTCGCGTGCGGTCTCTTCAGCCAGCGTGTAAATGGACTCGGGCACTGCTTCCAGCCGTTCATGCGGGATGAGCTGACCGCTCTGGTCCGAGGCGCCGTAAGTGCCCTCCTCTATCTTTTTCAGTGCGCGGTCGACCCGTTCCAGGCGGGCAACGTCCCGTACTACCAGGTTACCGTCCAGCTCGAGCGTAGCCAGCTTCTGGGCATCGTCCTCAAACTCGCGGGGACCGCCCGCACTCGCTTCTTTGATCGCGGCTTCGTCAGCCTCGCCATCCCTCGTGGCATTCAGCAGGACCACGCGCAGCTTCAGCAGAGCCTGACGCTGCTTCTCTACAAAACCCGGATCGAGCGGATGCGCTTTTGCCGTCATGGCGACTCCAATGGTGCGGTTCGGAATCGCGGCAGACTAGCACGAGTGCCGCCGGCCTACAGGATCACTATCTGGCTCATTTCACTCTCGATGCCGTCGACATTCACAGCGGTGATGCCGAGGTAATGAGCGCCTTTGGGCACGTACTTGTACACCATGTACTGCCGGAGCGACGTGGTGAAGTAATACGGCACCATCGTGCCTGGCGAATCGCCTACATAGACGTAGTAGCCCATCAGATCTTCCAGCGGACTGCCGTCTTCATTTTCCAGCGGGGCAGCCCAGGAGATCATGCGAACATTCATGGTTGGCACGACGTCGGCAAATGCCGGCGAAATACAACACGCAAATGCACAGAAGGCCGCGTGACGCAGCCACGAAAATTTGAATTTCATTATGAGACCCGCCCGCAGAACGGAAAGTGCGAGACGGCGTTTTACCGGGCGAGTGTGAACGTCACATAACAGATTGTTGAATAGTTGGAACGAGCGTCGCCATCCGGCGTCACCGTCTGCCAACTTGGTGCGGTGTTACTTTGTGACTTCGAGGATTTTGGCGAGACGTGTTTCGGCGTCCGTGCGAATTCTGAATTCCACCCGTCGCGATCGGGCGACATCCTCTTCGCCCTTGTTGTCCAGGATCAGCCGGGAAGACGACAATCCGTTGGCTGTCACGTAGCGGCGCAGCCAGGCCACCTGACTCTGGTCCGCGGGCAGGCTCATCACGTAAGCCAACGTCGAGCGCGTGCGCGCCTGCGACAGCTCCATGTTGAGAAAGTAAGCCTGGTCCGGCGAGGCACTGCCGTTCCAGACTGACGATGTGTGGCCTTCGATCCGTACTTCGCTGATGGAGTCGTGATATTTCTTCGAAGTCAGGATGCGCACATAACGGGGAAAGAAGTCCGCCAGGATGGCCTGAAATTCGGGCTTCAGCTCGCTGCTGCCCGGTGCAAACAGCACTTCGGGCTCCGAAAAGCGGATGGTGAGATCGGTCTTCAGCAGTTGCGCCTTCCACTTGGGAAGGTCGGACTGGAATTCCTGGTTGAGATCCTCGAACAGGGCGTCCTTGATCTCACTGTAGGCGATGGCGACATTCTTGATGCGCGCCGCGTCCGCTTCCACCTGCATCATGTAGGAGACGGCAATCAGCAGGAAGATGACCATGAGGCCGGTCATGAGATCGGTCAGGGGAATCCAGTGGCTCTCCTCGCCGACGGCACTGGTGGTTTCGGTTTCGGTGAGGTCCCCGTCCATGCTCAGGCCCCGCGGGCACGGCGGTCGCTGAGATCTTTATTGGCCGCGGCTGCCAACAGCGCAGTCAACTGTTGGTTATGTGTATGAATGGCCTGCGCTACGTTCTTCACGATGGCGGTCATGGCCTCCTGGTTGGCTTTGACACCCTGCTCGACCTGTCGAGTCATGGCCGTGATGTTCTGCTCCAGGGTCGGCAACCCCTGGGCGGCGTTATTGATCAACTCGCCGAGCGTAGACAGTGAAAAATTCAATTGCTCTTTTTCGGTGTTCAGGCCCACGAGCAGGCGCTTCAACGACTGGGCGGTATCGCTGAACTCCTGCGAGCGGCGCACGAGCTCACTGAAACGGGTGGCGGCATCGTTCATGGACCTGCGGGTTTCGGTTTCCTGCGCAACCAGGCTCGCGAGCTGCTCGGCGTAATGCGCCTGCCAGGTGACGAGCTTTTCGACTGCCGCGTTCAGATGTTTGAAATTCTCGCCGAACTGGTCGTTCACCTGCGCATTGAAGTCCTGGACCACGGCCTGCAACGCCTGCATCAGGGCCCGGGAGTTCGCCTCGGCAATCTTGGCGGAATACGCTTCGAACGTGGCATTCAGCCGGTCGAGGCGATAGTTGGAATCGCTGCGCAGGAGCTTGATCTGACCCAGCAGGGTCGAGTCTTCGGAGCCTGCCAACGCGTTGTTGAGCCGGCCGAGGTGGTCCGCCACGTCATTGAGCGTGGCGCCCGTCTGGTTGACGGCGCCGACCCGCAGCTTCGCATCCCCCCAGATCGCCAGCCGGGCCTTGATCGTGAGTGCCCAGAAGATGCCCGCCACGGAGGCCCAGAATGAGGTCCGGATGCCTGCGAGCAGGCGCGGGATGCTGTACTTGACGTCAGCGGGATCGAAATTCAGCAGTCCCCAGGCAATCCCAATAAAGCAGAAGAAGATGCCCAGGGTCGTGAGAAAGGTAGGGCCGAGCGCGGTGTTGCGCCGGGTCCAGCGAGCGTGGAACAGAATCGCTATGACGGTGATGAAGACGATTGCGGACTGGGTCAGCCCATTCAGATTCGTCCAGATGTGATCCATAGTCCCCCGCAGATGCAAAGAATCGTAGCCGGCCTGCGTTGTGGGGACAAGTTACGGGCCTGAGCGGCTCTTAACCCCTGTTGCGGGCTCCTGTTACTAGCATGGGACTCGAATGCTGCAGAAGCGAGTACCGTGATGACCCAGAAGATGGATATCGACTCATTGACCACGTGCCTGGTGACGCCTGACGGGGCTCGCATCCGGCTCAACTTCTTAAATTCCTCAGCCGGGACGACGACGCTCGAATTATCGGCGTCCTGCGTCCAGCAACTGGTGAATGCCCTGCCCCACCTGCTAGCCACAGCGCTGAGAATACAGCACGGAGATAACTGCGCCCGCGACCCTAAAGGCTCAATCGCCTGGGCGTTGCAATGATCGCTCCAACTGATCGATCAGGACGTTGGTACCGTGCTCTCGTTTGCGGGGGTCGTCGTGACCGTCGAGGAAGACTCCCTGCTCTGTAATGACGACCTGAGTTCCTTCTTTGCGCGGCTCGAGCTCTATCGTCACTAACGACACTGAGGTGTGGGTGTCGCCGGTGTACATGTCGTAGACATATACAATGCGTTCGTTGGGAACGATCTGGTGGTAGCGCGCGTGGAATCTGCTGATGGTGCCGTCGGGTCGGCCGCCTTCCAGGCGCTCGTATCCCCCGACGCGGAAGTCCAACTCGCGCAAGTGCGCCTGCCAACCGGTTGGGCCTACGAACCAGTTTGCTTTCGCTTCGGGGGTGGACCAGGCCGCGAAGACTTGCTCCGGCTCGTAGCGGAACAGGCGTTTGATGACGAAGGTGTCGTGTAGGGATTTCATCATTATCCCGGAAAGTACTTCATGAACGGTTCCGCTTCCTTCAGCACGCGCGCGTACGAGGGGCGCTGTTTCAGTCTGTTGAGATAGGCGTCCAGATGCGGATACTGATTGTTCAGCGGCGTCATCTTGTCAATGAAGAAGAGCCCGGGCGCCGCCGCGCAATCTGCCATTGAGAAGGTATTGCCACAGGCCCATTGCCGCTCGGCCAGTTGCCGTTCGGCGATCTGCAGAGCGGTCTGCAAGCGTTCCTTTGACTCGCTGACGCCGATGGGGTCGTGGCCATTTTCGGGTCGCAGCTTGTCGGCGACAATTCTCTGCATGTGATAGTGGACGTGGAGATCGTAGAAGCGGTCTGTCGCGCGCACCTGCGCGGCTTCCTCCTCGTCCTGCGGGAGCAATCGCACCGGCCCTGGGCAATGCCGCTCCAGGTATTCGATGATGCAGGTTGACTCGGGGATGGTCTGATTGCGGCTGTCATCTGTGAGCACCGGAAACTTCGCCAGCGGCCACACCTTCGCGAACTCGTCGCGCGATGCCGGGTCGCCCAGGTTGACCACCTCGGGCGTGAAGGCGATTGCATTCTCGTAAAACGCAATCAGCGTTTTGTGGCAGTACGAGGACAGCGGATGCAGATAGAGCGTCAGTGCCATGGTGTTTTATCTCTTCTTGCGATGTTTTTTGCCGAGGTACTGGTCCAGGGCTTCCAATTTGGTTTCCCAGTGATGGCGATACCCGTTGAACCAATCAGCCGCCTGTTGGAGCGCGTCCGCCTGCAGCTTGCAGGGACGCCATTGCGCTTCCCGGCTCCTCACAATCAACCCGGCGCGCTCCAGCACCTTCAAGTGCTTGGAGATGGCGGGCAGACTCATGTCGAAAGGCGCGGCCAGCTCGCTGACCGAGGTTTCCCCGAGTGAGACCCGCGCGAGGATGGCCCGTCGGGTCGGGTCTGCGAGCGCCGCGAAGGTGGCGCTGATGGGATCAGCCATACTTAGCCGTTCGGTTAATTAACCTGCCGGTAAAGTACGACAGATTGGGTGGGGGTTTCAACCCCCACCCAACCGCTACACGATCTTCAGCACCTTGCCGGCGCCGACCGTCTTGTTACCCTCGCGGATCGCAAAACGCTGCCCGACCTCCATGGCAATAGGCTTGGACAGCTCGATCGACACCGTGTGGGTGTCACCCGGCATGACCATGTCAACACCGTCGGGCAACACAACCGCACCCGTGACATCCGTCGTGCGGAAGAAGAACTGAGGTGCGTAGCCTTTGAGGAACGGGGTATGACGCCCGCCCTCTTCCTTGGTCAGCACATACATCTCACACTCGAAACGAGTATGAGGCGTCGTGCTGCCAGGACTCGCCAACACCTGGCCTCGTTCAACTTCCTCACGCTTCACACCCCGGAGCAGGATACCGGCGTTGTCGCCCGCCCGACCTTCATCGACAAACTTCCTGAAGATCTCGATGCTGGTGGCAGTCGTCTTCATCGTAGGCCGCAGGCCGACGATTTCGACTTCGTCGTTGACTCTCACCACGCCGCGCTCGATGCAGCCCGTCGCCACGGTGCCACGACCCGAGATCGTGTAGACCTCCTCGATCCTGAGGAGGAACGGCGCATTTACGAGTCGATCGGGCACCGGGATGTAGCGATCCATCTCGTCGACCAGCCGGATGACGGCCGGTACGCCGAGATCGTCCTGCTCACCCTGCAGAGCCTTTTTCGCGCTGCCGCGGATGACCGGGGTCGTGTCACCCGGGAATCCGTTTTTGCTGAGCAGCTCACGCACTTCCAACTCAACCAGATCGAGCAGCTCCGGGTCGTCGACCAGGTCGACCTTGTTCATGAACACAACCATGTGCGGAACTCCTACTTGTCGCGCGAGCAGAATGTGCTCGCGTGTCTGGGGCATGGCACCGTCGGCGGCAGACACGACGAGGATCGCGCCGTCCATCTGGGCAGCACCCGTGATCATGTTTTTCACATAGTCAGCGTGTCCCGGACAGTCGACGTGCGCGTAGTGACGAGTCGCAGACTCGTACTCCACGTGAGCCGTCGTGATTGTGATGCCGCGGTCGCGCTCTTCCGGCGTCTTGTCGATCTCGTCGAGACTCAGGGACTTTCCGCCGTGCAACTGCGCCATCACTTTTGTGAGCGCCGCCGTCAACGTCGTCTTGCCATGGTCTACGTGACCGATTGTTCCGATGTTGAGGTGCGGTTTGGTTCGCTCGAACTTCTCTTTCAGCATGATGGCAATCTCCTGTGGATCCACATTGACCGGCCGGTGGATAAACGGCCCTGGAAACGAAAAAGCCCCCTTCGGCGGGAACCGAAGGGGGCTTTTGGTGTTCTCGCAGCCCGTATGTGGCGCTCAAACCCTAGGCAATACCCTCCCGTCCCGGCTGGGGCAGGCTCAGTGTGGTGGCTAGTAGGTTTGAGTTACGGCGCATAGCGGGCGGGAGTTTGGGGTCGGTCTGCAATGCTGTCAAGTTGTCTTGTCGCGCGGCTCCGACACTGTATGAATGTTATAAACGTCAACTTGTCCTGTTGGTGATATCTTCGTCCCAACCTTGGGAGCGGGTTATCGCGCATGAGTGCAGAACCGAGACGAGTCACCAAGACCGAAGTCTGGGTGGGGTGGGAAAACCAGGTCGTCAACAGCGCCTATCCACTGCGGCGCTGGCTCGGCGGATCCAACCACAGCGCCGTATTTCTCACTGAGTACAGACCCGAAGGCATCACTCAGGCCGCCATCAAGCTCGTTCCGGCCGATACGCTGGAAACCGAGGCACAGCTCGTCCAGTGGGGCACGGCCGCTACCCTGAACCACCCGCATCTGATCCGCCTCTTCGACGTTGGTCGGTGTCATATCGGTGGGCGCGTCTACCTGTACGTCGTTATGGAATATGCCGACCAGACGCTCGCCCAACTCCTGCCGCGGCGTGCGCTGAGTCCCGATGAAACCCGGGACATGCTCGTCCCCGCGTTGAGTGCATTGAATTTTCTGCATCGCAATGGGTTGGTGCAGGGACAGGTCAAGCCCACCAACCTGCTGGTTGTTGGGGATCAGTTGAAGGTGGCCAGCGATACCATCCGTTCTGCGGGCAAGCTGTCCAGCGGCATTCTGCGTGCTTCGTTGCACGATCCGCCGGAGCTGAAGGACGGGGAGATTGGGCCTGCCGGCGATATCTGGGGGCTGGGTGTCACGCTCGTTGAGGCGCTGACCCAACACCCTCCTTCATGGCCGGACTCCAAGGCCGAGACGGTGTCCCTGACGGCGAGCATTCCGCCACTGTTTGTTGACACTGTACGGCGGTGTCTCAACCGGACTCCCTCTGCTCGGCCTACTGCAGGTGAGCTGGAGGGGCAGTTCAATCCAGCTGTGCATGCTCATCCCATCACTGTCGTGGCGGCCGAGGAGCCTGTTTACGAGGTGGCCACGGTTTCCACTGCCTCCAACGATTCGCCCGCGTCCGGGATGGCCCGGACGGGGTCCGGTAGCGGCGTGTTGGTGTTGGGGGTGGCGGCTGTGTTGGTGTTGGGGTTGGCGGTTTGGGTGAGTCGGACTATCTTTGTGGGGCAGATCGAGCCTTCGGCTGCTTCTGCGCCTGCAGCCGTTACTCAGCCCGCAGCTGCTACTCAGCCGGCGGCGACTGTGCCCGCCGTTGCCTCGCAGGACGCTCCTGTGGAGCCTGAGGCGGTTGCCGCGCCGTCCGTTGCTGACGCTGTGCGGGCTGATTCCGGCTCGCACGAGGCATCCGATTCCCACGCTGCGTCATCTGAGCCCTCGGTGGCGGAAGCGCCGGTTGCGAGTCCTGCGTCGGTTACAAGCTCTGCGTCATCTGCAAGCTCCCCGTCGGTTACAGGGACTCCGTCGGTTGCAAGGCCTGCCTCATCTGCTCCGCTTGCTACGGCATCCGCTGCCGCGGCCGCTCCCGCCGCTTCTGGCTCAGGGGCGCCTAACGCAGACCTCTCCGCACAGTCCCCCGACATTGTCGGCTCCGTGCTCCACCAGCAGTTGCCCGACATCCCACGCAGTATCCGCGAGAAGATTCGTGGCCACGTCAACGTGACCGTGCGGGTCCTCGTCGACCCCACCGGTAATGTTGTCGGCGAGTTTCTGGAAAACGCCGGCCCCAGCCGCTACTTCGCTCACCAGGCCGGCGACGCGGCCATTGACTGGAAGTTCGTGCCTACCGATGGGCGCGGGCCTCGCGTGTGGATGCTGAAGTTCGAGTTCACGCGTGCGGGTACCACCGTGCGTGCCGTTGGCACCCAATGACCGCTGGGGTGACGTGACTATTTAGCGCTCTTGATGAACTCAACGCGCCTGAAGCGCAGCGCCGTCCAGTCCTCATCAATTGCCACCGCCCGCACGGTGTCGAACCCTGCCTTGCGCAGCTCATCCCAACCGTTGTCGCGGTTGAAGTCGCATTTGTATTTCTTCGATGTGCCTTTGGGGTAGGCGAACCAGAGGATCGCATCCCCTTGCGCTTTCGCCGCCAACGCCTTCGTCAGACGGTTTACTTCGGTCTGCTTCGTCGCGAACACCAGGGCGAATTCGAACCCCTTGACCTTTTCAACCTGCCGGTTGATCAGAACCCCCTTCAGCCCATCGAGCTCTTTCTCGAAGGACGCCGGCGCGTTCAGCACCAGGATCGCTTTTGGGGATTTCAGGTTCAGCTTGTCGAAGATCCGGGGCATCAGGCTCTCGCGGCTCAGTGAGCTTCGACGTGAATTCTCGGCGCGGGATCCGACTTGATCCGAATCTCGACATCGCGACCCAGAGCAATGAGAAAGGTCATCAGGCGCTCGACGGAAAAGCCATCGAGCTTGTAATTCTTCAGCGCGGAAACCTTGGGCTGATTGATCTTCAACACCCGCGCCGCCGCAGCTTGGGACAAACGGCGCGCGTTGATCACCCGAACAATCTCAACGGCCAAGCGGACTTTGATATCCAATTCCGCGGCATCCGGGAACCCGAGATCCGCAAACACATTCCCTGAACTGACTTCGAAATCCATCTTTCTACTTCGCTTCTTTGCCATAGCGCTCTTGGTAGTCCCGCCGTGCCCAATGCAGCCGGTCCCTTATCAGATCGACATCGGTCTTGGCCGTTTTGATTCCCCGGGGAGATTTCTTCTGGAAGCAATGGAGAACATAAATGGCTTTCCTGAACTTCACCGTATACACAGCTCGGAATGTGTTCGAGTCAAATGAGCTGACAATCTCCATCACACCCGGCCCCTCTCCCTTCCAGGGTTTCGCCGACGGACTCTTTCCTCCCATCTGCGCAGTGCTGATCGCCATACCCATGTCTCTGACCACGAAAGGTGGCATTGCCAATAGATCCTTCTTTGACGATGCCGCCCAAACCACCGGGCGCTCGCCCGGAGCCAACGTGCTGCGCACAATATTATCCTAGTTTTGGGATATTGCAAATCGCGGCGAGATCGACGCACACGACAGTTTCTCGATGAATTGAACAGCGAGAATTGCAACTTACTTTAATACCAACCTCGAGCTGCCAATGCGGTTTCTAGATCGCATTATTAGTTGTTTTACCAACTAACTCTCTCGACACCACCGATGTAAGATGGCCCGGCTCGATACCCGGGCATTGAGTCGTCTCATGGAAAGGAACATTCATGATATTCAGGCGCTGATTGAGGATGCGTTTGCTGGCATTCGACGCGATGAGGACTGCACACTTCATCAGGGACAGTTTCGCGATACATTCGGAGATTTCGATATCACGGAAGCAGAGTGGAACTGTCAGTACGACGCCGAGAAGCTGCGCGATCCCGAAACGGACTGGCGCGATGTACCCACAGCAGCGATTGACGAATGCAATTGCGCGCAATCGCATCTCACCCCACAGGGCTGGTGCTTCTACCTTCCTGCGTACCTGCGTCGCGCACTCGAACTGATCGATACCGACTTGTGGCTTCCGGACTCAGTCGTCTTTCATTTGAGGTATGAGAAGTCTCTAGGTGCCCATGTATCGGAGCGGTTTGAATTGCTCAATGACGCGCAACAGAGAGCTGTGATCGCTTTTCTCGAGTTTGTGCACGACTACGCGCGGGGTAAGGATCGCCAACGGTTCGAGGGCGCAGCACTGGCACTGAAATCCTATTGGACGATTCCGGCCAATGACCGGCCGACTCATCGAATTTTGTTGCTGGGCCGGTAGGATGCCGATTTGACGACTTTTGTCCATTGAGAACAATCACGGAAACGCATAGATTTTACGTCGTGACGCAATGGCCGAAACCGCGTCTGCCCGCCCCTAAAAGGGTCCACATCAAGAGTGGGATATCCAAGAGGATCGGCGTCCAAACCCCGCCCTCGTGGCGGGGTTTGCTTTTACGGCGGGATTTTGGCTCGCTTTCCCAAAATCGCCTTGATCACGCGTTGACGTAGCGCTACTCACACAACAACTGCGCGGGGATTTTTCTCTAACTCACTTTTCGGCACCATCGTAGGCGGCGGAGCATCAGGTGTTCGAAATGGGCGAAGGCGCGATTGATCGGGGTGTTTGTTGTCCACCACTGATTTGAATAGGGATCGGTGAAGTAGGTGAAAGTTATCTGCCGCGTGCGGGGGTTGTATTGGATGCGCAGGTGGGGTTCGTAGGAGTTGAAATCCGGGAGTCGGCTGATCAGAACGGCGTCCATGGACGAACCTGGAAACAGAAATCGGGAATAGGCAGACGCGGCAATCGCGGCGACAAAGTCGCGCATAGGTCGGAAGGTCGTGCCACGAAAGTCGTCCAGGTGCGCGATTGCCTCCGTCCAAGTAAACGTGCGGATGGGGTATCCAGCCGGGCGTACGAGTTCGCGGGAACATGCGATGTGGATTCCGTAAGAAACCATGGCGCCCCCGGCCGGAGTTGAACCGACGACCTACCGCTTAGGAGGCGGTCGCTCTATCCACTGAGCTACGGGGGCGCGCAGGGGGCGCAGTTTACCGGGCGGAACGGTGTTGTCTATTCCGGGGGTGGGGCTGGACGGACAAATGCCCTTCACGGTGGGCCGGGACCTGGGTCAACCCTTCGGCTGACGCACTGGACGGCTCCGGGACGCGCGCCTTGGCGGCCTCAGGGCCGCCGCCGAGGTCGAGGTCTCGGGGCCGACTACCTATGGCCCGTCAAAAAAACCGGGGTATAGGGGCCAATCTGCTGGATTTGGACAAGGCGGCCTTGGGGACCAAAGCCGATGTAGGGTCTCGCGGAAACTAGGCGTAGGATGGGACGGCGCGATCTGCTGGCCGCAGTCGCCGTCGAGCCCGGTGCCGGGTCGTGACCTGGACGGGAGCTTGTGTCGGACGACGGGGCCATGAGGAGCCGCGCGTGGGTGGTCGCAAGACTGCTCTGAAGACAGCGGTGGGCGGGCTGGTCGGCCCTGCTTCGAGCCGGGCGAATGGCCTTCCTGAAGAATCCGAAACGATTATTGGCGTGCTGCGTCCAGCCACGAGGCTTCGTGGGCGCTGCATGCGTCTCATAGGATCGACAATCAGGAGACCGCAATGGCCAATTCCATCATCTTGGGTCGACATCATTTCCTCCACGTCGAGATTCGGCGCGTGTCGGCGATGCGCGCGGTTGAGTGGTTGCGGCGTGGGTGGGATGACGTGATGCATATGAAGGCGGCGAGCTTGGGGCACGGGGCGCTGATTACAGCGCTCGGGGCCATTCTGTTGATGTTAGGAAGCAGTCATCCGTACCTGCTGGCTGCGGCAATCTCGGGATACCTGCTCGTTGGGCCCATCATGACGACGGGGCTTTGCGAGCTGTCACGTCGCAGGGCGAACGGCGAGAAGCTGGGGTTTGATGAATCGCTGCACGGGATGACTCGAAACCCGGAAGGATTGGCGTACTTCGGAGTTGTGTTGGCGATTATTGCAGCGGCGTGGTTCGTACTATCGGGAATTGTATTGCAGTCAGTGCTGCATGCCTCCGGACCCAGTCTGGGTGTCGCCCTGTGGGGCAGCCTGTCGGATGTTGTGAGTCGGCCGCAGGTACTTGCTTACATAGGGTCCGGCGCCATACTGGCCGCGGTGGTATTCACTCTCTCCGTCGTTTCAGTACCGTTGATCGTCGATCGTCACGCGAGTGCCCTGGATGCGATGTGGATCAGCGCCAAAGTGACGTTCTGGAATCTGCCGGCGATGATCGTGTGGGCGGCATTCATTGTCGGGCTCACGGCGCTCGGGTTCGTGCCGTTTCTGTTTGGAATGATCATCGTGGCTCCGCTCCTGGGTCATGCCACCTGGCACGCCTACAGGGACCTGATCGAAGGTTAATTGAGCGAGGCGAACGGCCTAGCGTAGGCGATGGCTCCCGCGCTGACAGGTAGTTTGCCTGTCAGCGCCAGGACCATGAGATGCGGTCCCGCATAGGGCGAGCTGAAGCCGCGCGCCAGCGCGGCGTCGAAGCCGAAGCGGCCGTAATATCCCGGGTCACCGAAAACAAACACGCCCTGCCAGCCGGCCGCTCTGACGCGGTCCAGGGCTGCACCGACGAGCTGGCTGCCGATGCCCGCGCGCTGCCGATCTGGACGCACCGCCAACGGCGCGAGGCCCAGCGCAGTAAACGGCGCCTCCATCCTGGTCAGCAGAATGTGCCCAACGATGACGTTGTCATCGAGAGCCACGAGCGAAAGAACCACACTGCCGTCCTGGCGCAGGCGATCCACGAGGTCAGCCTCGTCCCGCCTCCCGAAAGCGACTTCCACGAGCGCATGGACGGCCGCCCGGTCGGAAGCTTTTTCATGCCTGACGTTCATGGGTTATTGCAACACAACCTCGTTGTTGAGTTGAGTGATCTCCCTGGCCCCGTTGGCCAACTCAACGCGCACGTGCGCTCCCGCGATTCGCACTCCCGAGCCGAAGTGCAGCGTCACCTTAGCCGTTTTGGGCAGCAGATCCAGCGGTGCGGGCAGCGCCGGGACCTGTGTGCTCGCGACAACATGCCCCGAACTGTCAACCAGCGTCAAGGTTGATGCAGGGGCCGCGACCGACCCCAGGCTGTGGACCGTCACGCGGATCGAACCCTTTGCGACATGCACATCATCGGCACCAATGCCAATGTCCGGACGATCCCACAAAGGCTGACCCGGGGTTTCCAACTCCAAATCCAGCTCGGTGGTCACGTGCGGAGGGAATTTGAGATCGATGCCGCGCGTGCGTTCGAATTCGACGTGGCGGGTCTCGACTTGCGACGACGCGGCGCCCGGGGCAGCCGCCTCGCGACCGTCCCCGGCCGCCCCATCAACTACTCGTTGCGTCACTTTCCAAACACCAGGGTCTACGCCCCAGCCCACCATGGTTGCCGCCACGGGCTGAGCGTCGAGGTTGTAAGCAATGACTTTGAACTTACCCGGCAACGCTCCGGGCACGAGAATACCGACCTTCTGGGCCCCGTCAGGATCAGCGAACCGCCACCCCACCACGTGTCCCGGAACAAACTGATTGCGGCGCAAAGCCATCCCACCCAGACGCGACCGCTGCAGCTCATCGGTGAACAACTCAACCCGGTCGGACCACCAATGCCCTTCCGTCACCATGTACATGCGATTGTTTGCGGTGATGATCTCATCGCCGTAGATCTTCTCCAGATACTGCGTGTCGCCGGACATCTGCCAGGCAATGAAGCGACCGAAGTCGCCGCCCTTGTCCTTCCGCGCAGCCTCCTGCAACGCCGCGCCCCAGGCGGGACGCTGATTGAGCATGTCGATCACGTTGGCATTGAGCTCTGATAGCTCACCGAACGCCGTGCCGCCGGCCAACTCACTTTGCAGAGGTCTCAGATAACGCTCATCGTTAGTCCAGCGATAGGCCTCCCACAGCATCTGCATCAATGCAACATTGCCGCGCGACTTCGCAGTCAACACGCCCTTCGTCTCTTCGGTCGAGGCATTGATCTCCTCTGGAAAGGTCCAAGCGCCATTGGCGTCCTGGTGACCATGCGCCAGGTAACCATCCGCGAGATCGATCACGAGCTTGCGTACAGTGGGATTGCCGTTGAAATCGGCGAGCGCGACGCCCGGATGAAGGATCAGGTTCGAGTACGGCTTGGACCAGCCCCAGATGCCCTCCCGGACGGTATCCGTGCCGCTGAAATAGTTGCTGAGGATGTGCGTGTGACCCTTCTCGTTCTTTTGAATGATCCGGCCATAGTTGCGTGCCGTCTCCATCAGACGCTCAACGGTCTTAGGATCGCCGTAGCTCAGATACATGGCTTCGGCCTTCGCGTTCAAAGCCTCTTCGTAGCTATGCAGCTCGTCGGTCTTGATCGTGCCGAGTCCATTTGTCCACATGCCGTTGCGTTCGGCGGCATCATCCAGGGCATCGAGGGACTTGCGTACCTTGTCAGGATCAACGCCCATCAGGGCCATGGGTGGCCACTGCTGAGTCATATCGTTGTCGTCTGATATGCCACCGCCGAAATCGCCGTACGGCACCTGGCGCTCGTCGATCCACCAGTTGATGTAGTGCCGTACTCGTTTGAGGTCCTCGACCTGAAGAGCGGCCCACCGCGGCACACCGGCAGGAACGCTTGGCAGACTCTTGTCGGGCCATCCCTGCTCCGGGTTCATCTCAACCCAATACTCCCGCGCATGCACGTTATCCGGGTCCACTCGCAACAGATCGCTCAGGTCCCGATCCAACCGGTCATAGCGCGACAGCCGCTTCGTGTTGGTGTGCTCCTCGACCAGGAATGCCATGTTGTCGCGCATCTGCGCGAAGCGGTCGGCAATGTGCTCCGGAAGCGCCTGAGCGCGTGGTTTGAAGCGCAGACGGATCCTGGCTCCATCGAGTTGCTTCGCGCTGAAGTCCTGACCGGCCCCCGCCAGCGTGATGTACAAGCTGTGACCCGGCGGCAGCATCCGGTCCCGCGTATCCAGCCAGACAGTCCGTGCCTCATCGGGCTTCACCGAAACACTGACGTCCATCATGTTTCGCGCCGGCCACAACGGGTCTTTCACCTGGATGTTGAGTGGAAACAGCCCGCCGTGGGTGGGCTTGACGTGCAGCGCCGGTATATCAATAGCAATGCCATCGAGACCCGCGTTGAGGTTTTCCCAGCCGTAGGAGGCATGCCCGACGGCGCGACCGGTGCGGGCCAGCCGGAAATCGTCCGGAATCAACACGTGCACAATAGGCATATTGAGCACAGCCCCGGATGCATCGGCACGGGCTTTCGCAGTTATACCACTGGGCAGTGCAACGACCGTCGCACGCTCATCCGGCGCGAAGCGCCCACTGATAAACGTTGTCAGCTCGTCAACGGTCGGGAATTCCCCCGGATCCGAACCCGCGCGGATAGTGTATGAAAGCGACTGCTCGTCGACCGGCTCAGAGCCGGACGCCACGTAGTACGCAGCCACCTCCTGGATCGGAGTCTCCTGCTCTACGTTATCGAACCGGAGACGGCCGCCATCGAGGGTTGGAAATGAATTGTAGGTACGCTCCTGCCCTCGTGCCCGGTCCGCGAGTTTCCGCTCGACACCCGTTGCCGGCAGGTAGGTCAAATGACCATAGGCCGCTCCCTGGAATTCCAGTCGGTTCCAGGGCTCCTGCGGCAGCGTGAATGTGATCGACCTGCCACCCTCAACGTACACGTTCCAGTCGGGCAGCTCGTAGAAATCATGACGGCCCGGCAACCGGGAACGGTTGTAGACACCGGGCCACGTAGTTTCGGGGATGCCATCGTTGGCGGCGGTCATGTGCTCCTTGAGGTCACGGGCATCGGTGAATTCGACTTTGCGGATTCGCGTGGCCACGTCTGCCAGATACGGCGGAGGATCCTTGGGGCGGTTCCACCCGTAACGCAGCCACCACTCATTCTTCCACCGCTCCGCAGTCAGGTCGCGTCCCGGCGCTGTGCCCGCATCAGGCGCTTCATTCCGAGCGAGCGCTGCCACACCCGCGTCATCGAGCGCATGGTCGTAGATGCGGATCTCATCGAGATCGCCGCCACGGAGGTAACTGTACGAGCTTTGGACCTGGTGTGGACTGACGACGCGACTGTGTGGGCCAAACTGATCCAGGCCGGAATCGAGTACCGCAACAGTATCCTTCCGTGCCGCCAATACACCATCCACGTACAGGCGAATGCCCGTGGTTTCATCCCAACTCAACGCCAGATGCGTCCACTGATCGGGCCGCGGGACTTCGGCAATGGTGTATGAAACCCGCACACGTGCCAGGTTGTCATCCGTTACAAACGCATCGATCCCGTGTCCATTCCAATCCATTCGCAACCACACCATGTCCCAACTGGTGTGGTCCGCGTAGCCCACGCGAAACAACGGGAACGGGTTTTGGCCGATCGGCTCGCGCGCGCGCCAGAAGAAGGACAAGGTACCCCGCTGCGCGAAGATGTTGGCGCCGGCTTGCCAGCTCAGCACTTGATCGCCCGCGGCCTGCAGGCCCGGGCCGGCCTTGCCATCGGGAATCACTTTGACCTTGTCGGCGAAATTCGGCTGCGGGTCACCGCGGGCGAAGTCGGCAGCGAAGCCGTGATCAGCGGAGTACCGAAACAACAGCCCGGGCTCAGGGTCAGGCACGTGCGTAGGGACACCGTCAGCGGCGGATGCAACCTGGGCGGCACAAATTGCGGTGGCCAGTGCCGCAGCCGCCGGACCGGCACAGACGATACGCAACGACCGAATGGCAGCCGCGGCTTCCCTGGCAAGCGATTGAATTCCCACCGGAGTCCCTCCACCTGATATGTCAAAGCGAGCACGCTGCATCGCACAACGCGCGAGGCTTTATATCAGCCTGCAGAGGCGGGTGTTCTCAAGATTTCTCGATAAAGGGCTGCCTTCAGAACAGCTCGACCGTGCCCTGCGCGGCATGCTCCTCGCGAGCCTGCTGCGACTTCATTTGCGGGCCGTCCGGTGGCGGCAACACGACATCCAGCAATTCCCGCTGCGCGGCGGAGATCAACCGGACGCGCAGCCTGCTACGCAACGCTTCCCACGTCTCGTCCATCGCAGGCTCGCCTGCGAGCTCACCGGCAGCCCCCGACAGGAAGTCCTGCAAATGCTGCATGTGCTGAACCAACCGATCGTAGAACTGCAGATGCGTAATACTGCCGTGGACCTGCTTTTCCAGGTTCGCCACAGCCTTATCAAACTCGTCCGGAAATACCGCAATCACTTCCGGATCGAAGGTCCGCGGTCGCGCGTTGCGCAACCCAATGAGCCCTGCGGACATACTGCCGATCAGTTCCCCCAACTGCTCGACAGCGGGCCGCACCTCACGCACTGCCAGGTCCATCTGGGCGACCGAAGCGGCAATGGCCTGGGCGGCCTCAAAGTTCTGCCCCATCAGGACACGATCCGGGCGATCGTCGCCAACAACTTGTCCGGGCTGAATGGCTTCACCACCCAGCCGGTGGCACCGGCGGCCTTACCCTCCATCTTCTTCTCCGTGCTGGCTTCCGTTGTCAGCACCAACAGTGGAACCCCGCGATAGTGCGGGAGCATGCGCAGCTCCCGCACCAGCGTGATGCCGTCCATGTTGGGCATGTTGACGTCGGTGATCACCAGATCCACGGCTGCCTGGCCTTTAGCCAGCGCGAGCGCTTCCTGACCATCGCAGGCTTCCAACACCTCATAGCCTGCGCTCTTCAACGTCACTCCGACCATCTGCCGCATCGATGGCGAATCATCCACCGCAAGTATCCTGGGCATCGTCGTCCCCTCTGTTAAAACTCGCGCCAGTCAGCATCGCCGCCGTTGGCAACTGCCTTGTGCCGCACCGGAGCCTCATGCGATTCCACCGGTGCCGGCTTGGCAGCAGGCTTGCCCGAGAACGGCCGGTTGGGCGAGCGGCGCTCGACCTTCGGCGCCGCTTTGGCGGGAGCAGCAGCCCGTGTTACGGTGCCGGCAGCGGCGCTCGAATCACCCACCTCATAGCGCTCCATCATCTTCGTCAGATCACGCGCCTGGTCGGCCATCGACTGGGAAGCAGCCGTCGCCTCCTCAACCAGAGCCGCGTTCTGCTGAGTCATCTCGTCCATCTGCATGACGGCCTTGTTGACCTGCTCGATGCCCGAGGACTGCTCGCGTGAGGCCGCGGCGATCTCGGCCACGATGTCGGACACTTTCTTCACAGACAGTACGATCTGCTCGAGCGTCTGCCCGGACTGAGTCACCAGCAGCGAGCCGTCCTCCACCTTGCGCACGGAGTCTTGAATGAGCTCCTTGATCTCTTTCGCCGCAGTCGCGGAACGTCCGGCCAAGCTGCGAACCTCAGTTGCAACAACCGCGAAGCCGCGCCCCTGTTCACCAGCCCGTGCCGCTTCAACCGCAGCGTTCAACGCCAGCAGGTTGGTCTGGAACGCGATCTCGTCGATCACGCTGATGATGTCGGAGATCTTCTTGGAAGCGTCGTTGATGTCGCCCATCGCCTTGACGGCGTTGCTCACGACCGCGCCACCCTTCTCCGCCTGATCGCGGGCCGCGGTGGCCAACTGGTTGGCCTGGCCGGCGTTGTCCGCGTTCTGCTTGACGGTGGAAGTCATCTCTTCCATGGAAGAGGCGGTCTCTTCCAGGGACGAGGACTGCTCTTCGGTCCGCTGTGAAAGATTAGCGTTGCCCTGAGAGATCTCTTCCGCGCCCCGGAGGACTTCACCTGCGGCGTGCTTCACGTTCGAGACGATGTCCGAGACCGTCTCCAGCAGCGAATTGATGGCATCAGCCAGCTTCTGCAGGTCGCCGGTCTTGCTCTTGCTGTCCAGACGGCCGGTGAGATCGCCGTCCACGGCGGACTTGATGATCTCCTGGGTCTGAGCAACCGATTTCTCCATCTCGTGGCTGAGCTTCACTTGCGCAGTCACGTCCGTGGCGTACTTGACGACCTTGTAGGGCTTGCCGTCGGCATCGAAGATCGGGTTGTAGCTGGCCTGAATCCAGACTTCGCGGCCGCCCTTGGCAATGCGCTTGTACTGGCTGGCGTCGTATTCGCCGCGTGCCAGCTTCTCCCAGAAGCGGCGGTATTCATCGCTCGCGCGATAGACTGCATCGACAAACATGCTGTGATGCTGACCCTTCACCTCTTCGAGGCGATAGCCGACCGTGTTCAGGAAGTTCTCATTCGCCGTCAGGATCTTGCCATCGAGGGTGAATTCGATGACGGCCTGGGCGCGGTTGATCGCCTCCAACTGACCCTTGCTCTCGGCTGAGGCGGACACCTGCGCCGTGATGTCAGTGGCATACTTGACGACCTTGTAAGGCTTGCCCGCCGCATCGAAAATCGGGTTGTAGCTGGCCTGAATCCAGACCTCCCGGCCGCCCTTGCCGATGCGCTTGTACTGGTTGGCATCGTATTCGCCGCGCCCCAGCTTTTCCCAGAAACGCCGGTACTCATCGCCGGCGCGATAGGCGGCATCCACAAACATGCTGTGGTGGTGACCTTTGATTTCCTCGAGGCGGTAGCCCAGGGTGTTGAGGAAATTATCGTTGGCAGTGATGATGGTGCCATCGAGCTGGAACTCGATGACCGCCTGTGCCTTGCCGATAGCGGCAAGCTGACCCTGCAGATCCGCCAGTTGATTCGCGTCCACGGAGACCTTACGGGAAGCCGGGGCACGCGTTGTCTTACGCTTTGTGGCCATGACCAAAAACCTCTATATGTCGTTAATGTTGGTTCGCCTACGCTGCGACCGCAGCGTGCGCGGATTCCTCGTTCATGCCCGGCAATTGGCCGCCGATGAGGCGGTCGATATCGAGCAACACAACCATCCGGTCCGCTACGGGCATGAGCCCGCGGATGTGTTCAGTCGCGGCGCGCGAGCCGAGATCGGGTGCCGGTTTAACCTGCGCCTCGTTCACGGTCACGACATCCGACACTCCGTCAACAACTACTCCAAAATCGCGGCGGCCGGCACGTGACTGCACAGACAACACGATGATGACTGTTATGGCGGTGTATTCCGCCCGTTCGAGATTGAACTGCATCCGCATGTCCACAATCGGCACGATCGAGCCGCGCAGATTCAACACACCCAGAACCTGGGGCGGTGCATGCGGAATCTTGGTAACGGTGGACCAGCCGCGGATCTCCTGCACGCGCAGGATGTCCACACCGTAGGTCTCGCTCCCGAGTACGAAAGTCAGTACCTGTTGCGACCCGGGGACGGCGACGTCCTGGGTCGTGCTCACATTAGTGGTCATTGGGTTAAATCCTCATTGAATGTCGGGTCGGTCAGGCGGCAACCCGCCGCGAGGCCACGCGAATGAGTCCGGCTAAATCCAGGATGAGCGCTACCGAGCCGTCGCCGAGAATGGTGGCGCCGGCCACTCCGTCGATGGGACCGTAGTTGGCCTCCATGGACTTGATGACAACCTGTTGCTGTCCCAACAGCTCATCGACAAACAGGCCAACGCGCCGGCCGTCGCCCTCCGCTACCACGATCAGCCCCTCGTGCAGTGCACGCGCTTTCGGCGTCACGCCGAAGACTTCATACAGTCTCACGATCGGCAGGTAATCGCCACGGAATGAGAACACTTCGCCCCGACCCGACAACTTGTTGACCATCTGGGACTGAAGTTGCAGGGACTCGATGATCGAGGTGAGCGGCACAATGTAGGTTTCGCCGCCCACCGAGACGGACTGTCCGTCCACAATGGCCAGGGTCAGCGGCAGCGTGATAATGAAGCGTGAGCCTTTGCCTAACTCGCTGTGGATCTCGATCTTGCCGCCCAGCTCTTTGACGTTGCGGCGCACAACGTCCATTCCAACGCCGCGGCCGGAGACATCGGTGGTTTTCTCGGCCGTCGAGAAGCCCGGCAGAAATATCAGTTCGTGGATCTGCTCATCGCTGAGGACGTCGTTCGCGCCTACCAGGCCGCGGGACTTGGCTTTAGCGAGGATGCGGCTCTTATCCAGTCCGCCACCATCGTCTCGAATTTCGACTGCAATGTTGCCGCCGCGATGGCAGGCATCCAGGTGGACGACACCGACCGCGGATTTGCCGGCGGCGATGCGCTTTTCGGCGGGCTCGATGCCGTGGTCGACGCTGTTGCGCACGAGGTGGACCAGGGGATCGCCGATCTTTTCGAGCACTGTCTTGTCGAGCTCGGTGTGCTCACCGGTCATTTTCAGCTCGATCTGCTTGCCCAGGCGTTGCGCGAGGTCGCGCACCATGCGGGGGAAGCGGCTGAACGTGAAGCTGATGGGCAACATGCGCACGCGCATGACGCTTTCCTGCAGCTCGCGCATGTTGCGCTCGAGTTGGTTCAGACCGCTGCGGAAAGGCTCGGCCACCGGGCCTTCCAGCTTGCGTCCCAACTCGCTGAGCATGGCCTGGGTGATGACCAACTCGCCGACGGTGTTGATCAGCTCGTCGATTTTCTCGATGCTGACGCGGATCGAGCTGTGTTCGGATCCGCCGCCCTTCGGTGCCTCGCCGCCCGCAGCCTTAGGGGCCTCGGGGCCATGGGCCAGCGCGGCGGGCGCGGCTGTAGGCGCTGCTGCAGCGGGCGCCGGAGTTGGCATAGGAGCAGCTACAGCCGCGGGCTCGGGGGTTGGAGTAGTCACAGGACTGGTTGCGACGGAAACCGGGGGCGCACCTGATGCCTCAACCCGCTCAACAGAAACCTCACAATCCCCCGCCGCCCACTCAAACGCCGCATCCACCTGCTCCCGCGAGCAGCTCGACTCGAGCCGCAGAGTCCAGGTGAGATAGCACCGCTCGGCATCGATCTGCCGAAGCCGCGGAACCGCATCGAGGTTCGCGGCGGCCTGGACAGTCCCCAACTCAGCCAGGCTGCAGAAGATCGCCAGTGGGTCATTCCCCCGCAGGAGGAGCTCAGGCAGTGCGCGGAACTCGATGGCCCAGTGCCCGACTGACACGGCGCCCTTCCCGGGCGCAGACGCTGCGGCGGCACCGCCGCCCGCGAAATCACCAAGACCAGCGACGAGAGGCCCGCCACCAGCGGGAGCACCGCCACTGGCAGCACTAGTAGAGCTAGCTTCAACAGCAGCTCCAGGAGCTACACCGGCAGAGTTGGCGTCAACCACAGCGCCAGGGGCTACAGCGGCGCTGGAAGAACCAGCGGGGGCCCCAGACGGAGCGCCCGCCCCGGGCTTGTTGGCCACAATCTGCTCGAGATCAAACTGCAGATCGGCCACCTTCTGCATATCCACCGGTTCCTTGCGCTGCACCGAGCTCATCATCGAGCGCAGCACATCCACCGAAATCAGCAGTTGATCCGAAATGTGCGTCGTCACCTGCATGCGCCCGGAGCGCAGCTCATCGAGCAACGTCTCGAGCGTATGAGTGAACGAAGCAACGTCCTTGAAGCCGAACATGCCCGCGCCACCCTTGATGGAGTGCGCGACCCGGAACACCGTGTTGACCCCTTCCGGATTCGGCGCCCCCACATCCAGCTTCAACAGCGCAGCCTCCATGCTGTCCAGTGCCTCGAAGCTCTCTTCGAAGAAAGTATCGTGAAATTGCGCGAGATCGAGATCCATTGTCGTTACTCTTATTGACCTGACAGGCTCAGTGCGCTTTCCAACCCCAGGGAACCGGCGGCACGCCGCAGTGCCGGGCTGCACTCGATCCACTCAACCGCACGCGCCTCGGCGCGCAGGTCGCGGACAAATGCCGCCAACAGTTGCAGTGTTGCCGTGTCGACTCGTTCGACGCCGCTGCCATCGATCTGCACCGGACCGCCTGCATCCAGCCGCTCTGTAAGCTCCGCCTGGAAGGCAGTGACATCGCGGATCGTCGCGGAACCCAGGCGTAACGGTGAAGTTGCGGAACCACCAGTCATCTACATACCCATCCGCGCGAGCAGCGCATCAACGTCTTCCTGCTCACCCACCGCATCGGTGGTAACACCGGGAACGGCAGGGCCAAAACCATGACTGTCAATTTCCGCTTTTTTGGGCAACGAGCTCCCGCCCGGCCCCTCACCCGCCAACTCCGAGAAGTGCGCCAGCGTGCGCTCCAACTCGACCACGAGCTTGATCACCGTGCGAATGATCTGCCCGCTCAGGTCCTGATAACTCTGCGCCATCAACACCTCATCGAGGTTGGCGCGTACAACGTCGCCATCGTGACGCGCATTGCTCAGATATGCCTCGACCCGCGCAAGCAACTCGGCTACACCGCTGTTGCTGTACGCCTGCTTCGCGTTGCGAATGGGCTCAATCAGCGCGGCCGCATCAGCAGCCATCCGCGATGCCAACGGACCTGACCGTTCGACCAGATCCAACGTACGGTGAGCAGCCTCTTCCGTTAGTTTCAACACGTGGTCCAGCCGTACACGCGCGTCGGGCATGTCTTTGCCCGCGGCGTTGGCCCGATGAAAGCTCGACCTGAATTCATCCAGCGTGCGTTGCAGACTCGCGTTCAGCGCGCGTAAGTCCTCCCACACCGGCTCCAATGGATTTGCGGTAGCCATGAGTGTCAGGCCTTGGCGGTTGCCTTGGCCTGCAGGATCTTGTTGAGCTTCTCGCTCAGGGTCTGGGCCGTGAACGGCTTGATCACGTAGCCGCTGACGCCCGCCTGGGCGGCCTCCACAATCTGCTCGCGCTTGGCTTCCGCGGTCACCATCAGGACCGGCAGGTGCTTCAGTGCGGCATCCGCACGCACGGCCTTCAACAGGTCGAGGCCCGCCATCTGCGGCATGTTCCAGTCGGTGATGACAAAATCAAAGTTGCCGGTCTTCAACATCGGCAGTGCGGTCTGGCCGTCATCGGCCTCCTGCACGTTCTGGTAGCCGAGCTCCTGCAACAGGTTCTTGACGATACGGCGCATGGTCGAGAAATCATCCACGACCAGAAATCTGAGCTCGTTGCTCATGAGGCGGCCCCCGGGGCGGTGGTAAGTTGAGAGGCGGAAGCGGGTCGAATCCGGCGGATCAGGTCTTCGATCTGGACGGCCTGCTGGCCGTGTGAGAGGCCATAAGCGCCGCGGAACATGGGAATGTCCTCGGCAATGAGCGTGAGCGTCCCGGTAAAGTCCGTTGACAGCACATCGCCCGCTTTCATGTTCATCAGGTCCGACAGCTTGAGCGTCGTATGGCCGAGCAGCGCGCGGACTTCGACGGGCGCATCGCCGACTTCGTGTTTGAGTGTCTGCGACCAGCGATCGTCCTGCTCCACACGATCGCTCTGCATGCCCGAATCCAACAGCTCGCGCAGCGGCTCGATCATCGCGTACGGCATGGTGATGTGAAAATCGCCGCCGCAGCCGTCCAGCTCGACGGTGAAGCGGGTTACGACGACGATTTCCGACGGGCTCACGATGTTGGCGAAATGCGGGTTCATTTCCGAGCCGATCTTTTCGATGTGCAGGTCGGCGACATGCGCCCAAGCCGCGCGGATGTCCGCGAAGGCGTGACTCAGCAGCGAGTCGATGATCTGGTTTTCGATCGCAGTAAACTCGCGGCCTTCGATCTTGGCGTGGCGACCTTTGCCGCCGAAGAACAGATCGACGAGCGCGAACACCAACTTCGGATCGAGAATCACCAGACCTGTACCGCGCAGCGGCGCAAACCTCACGAGGTTCAGGCTCGTCGGCAGGTGCAGCGTACGCACGTATTCGCCAAACTTGAGGATCTGCACCGACCCGACCGAGATGGCGGGCGCGCGACGTAACAAGTTGTAGATGCTCGTGCGCAGCAGACGCCCGAAGCGCTCGTTGATCATCTCGAGCGTCGGCATGCGGCCGCGCACGATGCGGGTGTTTTTACCGAAATCGTAGCCGCGGGCTTCGTCGCGCTCCGGGGGCGCTTCGGTAGGAATGTCGCCGCTGCCCACACCGTGTATGAGGGCATCGATCTCATCCTGACCGAGGATTTCTTGTGCTGCGGACGTCATGAAAACTCCAGGCCATACCAGTGGTAGACACCAGGCAGGGGAAAGGGCCTAGAGGGAAGTTCACCGCGGGGTCGTGGCGGCGAGGCGAGTGCTTACACTCGGGTCGACCCCGGGCCACACACGAAGGGTGCCGTGGATGGAGTCGACGAGGACAAGCATATGTCGCTCGTGCGCCGCATTACGTGAAATGGGTTGCCGAAAATCACGGCCTTATGAGAGGCAGTTCAAGAATTTTCCGCGCGAGCTGAAGCTCGACCGGTGTGAGGACAACACCGGGACAAATTTTATGGCTCGCGAGCCACTGACTCGATGGCACGCATCGTTTTGCCCAACTCTTCAGTGGCGGTCACAATCTCTGTGGCAACCTCCACAACCTTGCGCCGCTCAGTGCGGGAATACCGGCGCAAACGCTCGTACGCCTCCGCGCGCTGAAAGCGATACCGCTCCATCAGGATGCCGACCACAGTGCTGACTGTTTGATCGGCGGTAAGCGACTCGTGAAGCTTCGCGGTCCGCTCGGTCAGCGTAGACAGATCGCGCGCCTGTACGGCGGCGGAGCAGATCGTGGCACTGAGACTGAGAAAGTCGATGGGCACGACAAAATAGCCGCTGGCGCCTGCCTCAATAGCAGCCGTCAACGCCTGGACGGAACGCGCCTTGGCAATCACGATGAACGCTGTCCTGTCATCGCCGAGGGGCGTGCTGCCGTCGGTAACGCGGACCAGGGGGCCCGTGACCTTTGCGTCGTCTCCGAGGTGCACCGCAAATCCGAGGGAGCGCAGTCCTGAGAGCAGCTCATTCCAGGAAGCAGGCTGCGCGACCTCTACCTGCACGGCTGGCAGGGGTGTGGGCAGCGAGAAAGTACGCAGCGAGTCAGAGTTGTTGAGGTCGGCGCTATTCAACGCTGCAGTGCACAATAGTCGTAATGCTACAAGCATGCTCCGAAAGCGGCGCGCTTGCATGGTTAGGAGTGCCAGAATTTGACATTCAGCGCCACCCTGATTGGCGCGTCCAGACAGATCGTGTATAGCTCACACCAACATCGTTGCATCGCAGCGAACCGTGCCGCGGGGGCGACGGTTCGCACAGGGAACAAACTCCAGGCACGGGAGCATTCTGAGGCTGAATAGAGATGCTGAGTCGAGAGACTCCGTTGCGCGGACATACATTATTCCAATCCGCGAGTGCCGCCGACCTGTGTCGGGAAATTCGCGACCACCTGGGAGCCACTTGTGTCGTGGCGCCCGTCGACGAGGTCGATGTCAACGCCAACCGCTACGAACTGCCGTGCGGCGAGCTGTGCTACCTGGATACCCGCACGCCGCTCGAAGTGCATGTGCCGGAGGGCCCGTTCATCCGCACGCAGGTCCAACGAGCGGGATTTGGCACGACCTACATTAACCAGCAGCCGCACTGTGTCAACGAGCGGCAGTCCTGTATCTCCCCCGCGCAAGCGGTTCTCGAGTTCGGTGCGGGATTTCAACAGTTGGTCTGGCGAGTCGGATACGACGTGCTGGTACGCAAGCTGGTGGCCCTCACCGGCTCCCCCGTCGCCCGGCGACTGACATTCGAGCCGACCATTCAACGCGCCGGAGCCGAATCGAAGGCCTTCGTGGCCATCCTCAACTGCATCCTCGCCAACATCGAGCACGCCACCGTCCTCGGTCCGCCGTTCGTGCTCGCCGAGCTGGAGGAAGCGTTGATTGTCAGCATGCTGTTCAACTTTTCACACAACATGCGCGTGCTGCTCGATCAGGAAGTGCTCGAAGGCGGCTCGTGGCAGGTCAAGCGCGTGGAGGAGTACATCGAAGCCCACCTCGAAGCGCCGTTCGACATCGAGCGGATCGCCGCAATCACCGGCATCAGTACACGCAGCATCTACCGCGCCTTCAAGCGCAGTCGCGGGTACTCCCCTATGGCATTCGCGCGCCAGAGGCGCCTGCAGCGAGCCCGGCAGATGCTCGAGGAAGCCGAGACGAATCAGACCGTAACGTCAGTGGCGTTTGTGTGTGGCTTCAACGACGTGGGCCATTTCAGCCGGGAATTCTCAAAGGCCTTCGGCAAAGCGCCGTCCGCGGTGCTGGGAAAACGACCGCGCTAGACGACTGGCCTGGGAAAGTGGTGGAGCGGAAGGGAATCGAACCCTCGACCTATGCATTGCGAACGCATCGCTCTCCCAACTGAGCTACCGCCCCCACGAACCCGCGATTCTACCATCGTACTCCGCTATGATCGAGCGTCTGCTGCGGTGAACGAGGGAGATCTGCATGCTCGCAATGGGGTCACGGGCGCCGGAATTTACCCTGCCGGACCAGGATGACCGCACCATCTCGCTGTCTACGCTGCTTAACCGCGGGCCATTGATCCTGTACTTCTATCCTGCGGATTTCACTCCCGGATGCACACGCGAGGCCTGCATGTTTCGCGACATGCACGCTGAAATCCTGAGCGCCGGTCTATCGGTCGCCGGCATCAGCCCGCAGGCGCCGGATCGGCACACCGAATTCCGCGAGAAATACAAACTCCCCTTCCCGCTTCTGTGCGACGTCGAGAAGTTCGTTGTGAAAATGTACGACGTCAACGGGCCGCTCGGCCTGGGCGTCCGGCGGGTCACCTATTTGATTGATCAGGCGCGCATCATTCGGGCCGCCGTGAAAGCGGACTTCCGCATCAATCAACACGAGGACTTTGTCCGCAAGGCCACCCTGCTGAGTGGACACGCTCGCCCGATCGTCTAGTACTCCATCCTCAGCAGACTCGCGTGCCCGAATGAAGGAATACTGAGCACGTAGAGTGTGTCGTACTCATCGTCCGCTATCGGCGGCACGTCTATATCACCAAGCTCGTGTATCAACTCGGGCACCGTATTGCTGTGACCGACGATGAGTACGGTGTCGCCGTCATGCTCATGCATAACCCGAGAAACCAAGCCTTTGGTGTCCGCCGCCGGCACAACGATCGCTTGTTTTCCGAGGCGCTCCGCAAGCGGAGCCGCCGTCTGCTGGGCTCGTCGGGCATCACTGACGTAGATCGCGTCGATCTTCCCTATTCCCTTACCGCGACCAAACATCTGGGCGAGACGCGCAGCCCGCTGTTCACCTTCAGGTGAAAGCGGAGGATCCTGAATGGAGCTCACGTCCTTTTCAGCGTGACGGGCCAGTACGACGACAGTCGTAGTCGTCGCGGATCGATAGATGAAAAACGTCACCAGCGCCGCAACGAACAGGGCGAAGACCGCCGCAAAGCTCAGCCAGACCGGCAGCAAAAACGGTCGCCGGTGTCGATTAATGATGGCTGGTGCTTCCATTTCAGTATCTTACAAGAAAATCTGAATTCTCTTTCGAGAATATGAATATGACGAGAAACCTTCGGGGCATACCGTGGGTTATGTACACTTCGACGTTCTGGAGCTGATCTAAATTGCGTCTCGTTTCATTCACGTCCCTTTGCCTGGTCTCGAGCCTTCTCGGTTCCCTTGCGGTCGCTGCTGACCATGTCGCAATGATATCGGCTCCCGCGCCCGCTGCGAGGATAAGCGCGGGGGATCTCCGGAAGATTACTGTCGATGCCGGCGCTCCAGTCGGCCGCCTCCGCTCGCTGCAGGGTGTGAATGGTGCGCCCGCCCCGGGTGCTCACAAGCCCGAGAATTTCAAATTCGGGGGCTGGAACATGCCCGAGCATGTCGATGTGTCGGCCGGCTATCGAATGGCCCGTATCGACCTGGTTCGCACCCACGATGCCTACGGGCCTACCGACATCGACGCCAGGTTCGAGACCGCTGATGCGCCCGGCGGTGGACTGATCTCCGCGCATCGCGACATCTTCAATATCTTCCCCGATCCGGACGCCGACGCAAACGACCCGCGCAGCTACAACTTCGGCCCCACCGACCAGATCATCGCCTCCATTCGCAAAGTCGGTGCCCAGGTCATGTTTCGACTGGGCCGCAGCGAGGGAGCGGACGCTCATCCTCCCAAGGACTTCGACAAATACGCGGCCATCGCCAAGCACGTGGTCATGCACTACAACCACGGCTGGGCCAAGGGTTTTCACTACCACATCCGCTACTGGGAGATCTGGAACGAGCCGGACCTGGGCAAGGTCTTCTGGGCGGGCACCGCCCAACAATATTACGAGCTGTATGCGAAGCTCTCGCGCGCCGTGAAATCAGCCGATCCGCATGCACTCGTGGGCGGTCCCGCGATTGCGCGACCCAACGACGACACCCCCTATCGGGATGCGTTTCTGGAGTATGTGCGGACCGAACACCTGCCACTCGATTTCTATTCCTGGCATTGGTACGCCACCGACTCGGATGATCCGCTCGACTTCATCCGCATCAGCAAGGACATTCGGGCCCGACTCGACAAACACGGCTTTGCCCATACCCGCTCCATGGTCACTGAGTGGAACTATGGACTCATGGACCCGCCGCCGACATCCGTGCAACGCGCGAGCTTCATCACTGCCGCCCTCATCTACATGCAGGATGCGCCGATTGATGCAGCCACTCTGTATCGAGCGGACAATGTGTTCGGCCCTGACGGCGCGACACCTGACAAAACCGGCCAGGCGCTCATCGCATTGGGAAGGCTCAAGGACACGCCCTATCGCCTGAGAGTCCGCGGCGCCGACCTGAACGGCTTCGCGGTCGAGGCAGCGCGGTCCGCGGACGGCCGCACGGTTCAGATCCTGTTGAGCAACTATCAGATACCGGCGGAGTTTCTCGGGCCGCGGGCGGCCGATGACGTCCTGCACGTTCCCCCGGTGTTTGATGTCAGATTGCTCGCACGCCGCAGCATCTCCTATCGAAACAACTCCGGCTACGACCTGACGATCGATCACCTGCCCGCGAATCACCGCTACAGCGTCGAGCGCTGCCGCATCTCCGCGGCCCTCGACTTCACCCAACTGGGTACCACCCTGTATGCAAACGCACCCATCCGGCTGCAGAACGAGCTGCCGCCGCCGGGGATCGAGCTGATCACCATCCGCGCAATCGATAGCACTACTGCGGATGCTGCAATGCGTCTAACAGGGGATGCGGCGGAAACGCCGGCAACCGCTACGGAGCCCGTTGCGACCGATCAACATTGCGGCGCATCAACCACCGCTGCTTTTGTCAAATAGCTCGGACCTGTGCGCAGCCGCCACTCTTTTTGGGGTGGCTGCGGGTACCCTGCCTCGCAATGAACGATCGATGCGAGACTGTGTAAATGCGTTCTGGCGGACAAACGACCGTCATTCAGCGCATCCTGGAACGCCGCGCCGAGAAGCCACCGCAGATCCAGGAGGATACTTCGGCGACCATCGCAGTGATGCTGCGCGTGTTGCCGCCGCCGCGGGCCCTGCTCGTATTTGAGAACGAAAGCATTCTCGCTCAAATCGAGGATCTCATCACCGCGGACGTGCTCGAGCTCGAAGCGATGTCCGACGAGTTCGCAGCCGTCCGCGCCTTCACTGAAGAATTCCGCCCCATAGTCATCACCGACAGCCTGGAGTTGATTCGCAAGGTGCGCCGGCGGCAGGCGAATCGCGCGCCCTACATTCTCTACCTCGCTGAGATCGACGAGGGGCCGGAGCGCGAGGCCGGTCTGATCGCCGGCGCGGATGATTGCATCGGCCGCCGTTCCCCTGAGCGCGAGTTACATTCACGCATCGGCGCGGCGCGACGGATCGCCGAGCTCGAAGCGGTACTGCGAGTGGCTCTCGTCGAAAATCGCAAACTCTCTACTACCGACGATCTCACGCACGTCGCCAGCAGGCGCTTCTTCACCAAACATTTTCCGCGCGAGGTCGAGCGGGCCGCCCGTTATGGGCACGCGCTCGCGGTGATTCTCTGCGACATCGATCATTTCAAGAATGTCAATGACACGCTGGGGCACGCGGGCGGCGATGAGATCTTGCAGCAGTTCGGTAAACGCCTGCAGGATGAGCTGCGCCGCGGCGTCGATTGGGTCGCGCGCATCGGTGGCGAGGAGTTTGCCATCGTCCTGCCGGAAACAAATTATGAGCAGGCACTTGACGTCGCTCGCAAGTTGCGATCCGGCGTAGCCAACACTGCATTCGAAGTTCAGAACCAAAGCGTCGAAATAACAGCGAGCTTCGGGCTCTGCGGTCTCGAGTCAGTTCCACCCGGCGTACGCAAGATCGCGGAGAACCTCGTCAAGGTCGCGGACGCAGCGTTATACAGAAGTAAGAACGCAGGACGCAACAGGGTAACTGCGACTAGTTATCCGACGGACCCCAACTCGAAGAAGCCGCACGCTCGCGCGCGCGACTGACGGTCGGACTTTCGCCAACCTGGCGAAAGAATGATCAGTTCAATGCAAACCCTTGGCTGTACTACGTGTTTGAGTAAAAGGGGGCACTCTGTCCACATGGTTATGCACAAATTCTGTGGATAAGTGACTGTCACGAATCCGGTGCACTGCGCGGTGGCAAGCATCGCCGGCTCGTGCGAGACTTCCCCCTCGCTTTGCCCGAGAGCCATGAAAAAAACCGGTCCTGAAAACGCCTCCGCAGATGACTCTCCTGCCGGCCAGTCGGAATCGGCTGAGATCATTGATCGCGCCCAACTGCAGGCCGATGTGGCCCGGCAGCGCGTGCGGCTGGCGAAGGATGAGCTGCACCGTGCACGCAAGCGCTTGAAAGAGGCAAAACGGGAAGCCAAACGCTCACGCAAGTACGCGTCCCTGGCCCGTAAAGACTGGAAACGCGCCCGCCGCCAGGCCGAAAAGGAAGGGTCCACAGAGACCCGCCCGGATGTGGTGGTCGCTCGAACCACACGTAAACCGAAGACGCGGGCTGGTGTCGCACCGCGCTCGCGGCGGACCCCTGCGACGCGAACGCCCGCTAAGCGAACACGTCGGACCTCAAAGACCAAGGTGGCCAGATAGATGGGCGCTCCGGTCTGGTTCCAGCCGTAATCTAGTAATGAAGGCGGCGTCCGCGCCGCGCGATGAAGGACTTTCGATATGCAAGACTCGCATGTTTCTCCTATTGACCCGCGTGACCAGGCCCCGCGTGCGTCCGCCGAGCTGGACGATTCCCGGGTATATCCGTCGAGCTCCAGGATGCTCACCAACTACCTGGCCGACGTTGAGCAGAACCTGGACGAGCAGCGATGGGAGATGGCCCTGCGCGACGTGGTCGATCTGCCCAAGATCGCGGTTGCCTTGGCCAACCCGGAAATGCGCAGCTCCCACGAACAATGCACGGCCTGGTGCGAGCAGTGGGTGCGGCCACCGAATTCCGCCAATGACTCCGGTTCTGGTATCGACCACGAGCGGATCTGCCGTGTGCTCGATGAAAACCTCGACGACAAATCAGCCGCGGCCACTGTCCCTTCGCTTGCGTTGCGGCGCCTCCGCTTGCGCCGCCACGCACGTCACGCGCCCCGCGGCTTCAATGGATCGCGCAACGTTAAGGAAAACGAGGACTACGCCGAAGCGTTCGCGGTGTGCACCGCAGTCGTCGACGGCGTGCGTCGGTGGTACGCACATTTCGCTTGCCACGATGCCACTGCCCAGGCAAATCTCGCCCGATTGGCTGTGTTGCGCTAACAACAAGCCTCCCCTGAATGCACGTTCAATGGACGGGCTCGTTTAGAAATTCTGCGGGAGCAGCCAGAAAAACTCGCTAAGTGATTGAATAGGCACGGCCCGGTCGCGCATTCGCTTTCCTCCTTGCATCACAAGAGAGGTTAAGGGAATATTACTGCGCGAGGGGGCCCACCCAACATTGAGTGCCCGTTCAATGGCTCAACAAAGCGGTTCGCAGAAACCTCACTCACCGTTGTCCGGAACGCGAGCGCCGCTTCGCGTTGGCATCATCCTGGCGGAGCACTTCACGCTCTCCGCCTTCGCGGTGTTCATCGATCACCTGCGCCTGGCGGCGGATGAAGGTGATCGCAGCAGACCGTTGCACGTGCAGTGGTCAATCATGGCGAGCCGTCAGGTATCCGTGCCTGCCAGCTGCGGCGTGTTGATCGAGCCCACCAGCGGGTTCATTCCTCCGGAGCAGCTCGACTACGTAGTTGTCGTTGGAGGAATCCTCCACGCGGGCCCGCAGGTCGATGAATCTACGATGCGGTACTTGCGCGAAGTAAGCGCAGCCAATGTCCCGTTGATCGGAATCTGTACCGGCAGTTTCATTTTGTGTCGCGCGGGCCTGATGAAAGGCCGGCGCTCGTGTGTGAGTTGGTATCACTACCAGGATTTCCTCGAAGCCTTTCCAGGCCAGGCCGTCGTCGCGGACCGGCTGTTCCTCGCGGATGGCCCGCGCATCACCTGTGCCGGCGGCGCCGGTACCGCAGCGCTTGCCACGTTCCTGATTGAGCAGCACCTGGGCCGGGCCGTCGCTCAGAAAGCCAGCCAGGTATTGTTGTTCGATCGTGAGCGTTCCGGCAGCGATGCTCAGCCACACCCGCCTCTGTCGGAGACTGTCCGCGAGCCCCGGGTGCGACGGGCCCTCCTTCTCATGGAGCAGAATCTCACGCGACCGGTTGCAATCGCCGCGATCGCCGACGAGCTCGGCGTCTCCGTGCGACAGCTCGAGCGTGTGTGCCGCGAGCATGTTGGCATGGGACCTGCCTCGTTGTATCGGCAGCTGCGCATGCGTTATGCACACTGGCTCGTCGAGAACACTGATCGTTCGGTGACCGAAATTGCCATCGAAGCGGGCTTCGCAGACTGCGCGCATTTCTCGCGCCAGTTCAAGGATGCCTACGGCCTCTCCCCTTCAACACGAAGACTGCAGCCAAACAGATCAACATACAGTGACGCCGCGGGCGGTCGCGTCTACGAATAAGAGTGGCGCGTCTGTTCAATCAGAGCGCGCCGCCCCCCAGCGAAGATTGAGCTTGCTCGAGGGGGCAACCAAGCCAGGGGAGTGAGTGATGAACTCGAAGGTCTCGTATGCAGTCGCGGCCATTCTGAGCAGCGCGTCATTTGCGGCCCAAGCCGCCGACACGGATTCGGAAGCAGTTTCAGGTTCTCTCGAGGAAATCACAGTCACCGCTCAGCGGCGCAACGAGAGCATCCAGAACGTTCCGATCGCAATGCAGGCTTTCACCGCCGAAAGCCTGCAGCAACTCAACGTCAACACGCTCGACGATTACATCAAGTACCTGCCCAACGTCACGACCGCCAACAACGGTCCCGGGCAGAACGAAGTCTTCATGCGCGGCTTGAGCGCGGGCTCCCAGCCCAGCCAGGGCAGCGCCTCCACCGGCCTGTGGCCCAATGTCGCGATCTACCTGGACAACCAGTCCGGCCAGTTGCCCAACCGCAATCTGGATATCTACGCCGCGGACCTGAACCGCATCGAGGTCCTGGAAGGTCCGCAAGGCACTCTCTACGGTGCCGGTGCCGAAGCGGGTGTCATTCGCTACATCACCAATGAGCCCAAGCTCGACAAGGTTGAGGCCAACGTAAAAGGGGGTTACAGCGTCACCGCTCATGGTGACGCCAATGCCGACCTGACCGCGGTGCTGAACGTGCCGATCATCGAGAATGTCCTCGGTGTTCGCGGCGTCGTCTATAACGACTCGCGCGGCGGCTACATAGATAACGTGCCGGGCACGTTCACTCGCAAGAATACGGATGTCGGCATTCACTATGCCAACTTTCCCGCCGATGCCAACGGCAACTGCCCGGATGGGCTGCCCAATGTCGGATTCTGCGTGCCTCCCGGCAGCCAGAGCATCAGCAATTCGCAGATTGCCGGACGGGCGATCAATCCGGTCACGTATAAAGGCGCGCGCGCTGAAGTCAAGTGGCAGATCAATGAAGACTGGGATGCGCTCATCAGCCAGTCGTATCAGAACATGGACTCGAAGGGCGTGTTCTACCAACAGCCCACCGCCTCCGACGGCGCGAAGCTCAATCCGTTGGAAGTCACCTTGTTCAACAATTCGTTCGACAAGGACAAGTTCGAGAGCACCGCCCTGACCATCAACGGCAAGCTCGGCTTCCTCAAGGCTGTGTACACCGGCGGCTACCTGGTGCGCAACGTCGAGCAGGTCGGCGACTACACCAACTATTCGCGCGGTTTCTACGCTGATTACTACCAGTGCTTCGGTCCCGGGACCGCCTACGACAACAACCTCAAGTCAACCTGCTTTTCACCGAGCGCCACCTGGTTCTCCAACGAGCGCAACACGCATCAACAGCACGAGTTCCGGCTGAGCACGCCTGATGATCGGCGGGTGCGCGCCATTGCGGGCGTGTTCTGGGAAGCCAACAAGCTGTACGACCAGTCGGGCTGGAATTACAAGAACGTGCCCTCGTGCACTACTAACGATCCGGCCGGCACCGGCGGCAATTCCGGGTGCTTCTCCAATATCGGCACAGCGCCGGATGCGACTGTGGTCAACCCTGGAGTGCAGCCGGACCACCTCTCCTTCTATCAGGACACGGTGCGCGAAACGAAGCAAACGGCCTTCTTCGCCTCCGTCGACTTCGACATCATTCCGAAGGTGTTGACGATTACGGGCGGTACCCGGCACTTCCGCTTCCAGAACTCATCCGAGGGCAGCGTGACCGGCAGTTTCGGTTGTTTCGAGCAGGGCGTGCCGGCGGGCGGCTGCCTGATCGACAACTTCAACCTGAACCAGCAGAACCTGCGGGACACCGAGTCCGGCTTCAAGAGCCGCGGCAACATCACCTGGCACGTTACACCTGACACCATGGTGTACTACACGTTCTCGCAGGGTTTCCGGCCGGGTGGCTTCAACCAGAACGGCGGTGCCGCGCACGCCACCGGAACAGACGGCGTAGCTCAGTACCTGGTACCCAGCTCCTATCAGTCGGATAAGCTGACCAACAACGAGATCGGCTGGAAGACGGAATTCCTGGGACACCGGCTGCAGTGGAACGGCGCCATCTACAAGGAAACCTGGAATAACGTCCAGGTGGCCTTCTTCAACCCGGGCCTCGTGGGCAACATCTTCTACAACACCAACGGTCAGAACTTCGATATCAAGGGAATCGAGACCTCGTTCATTGCCCGGGTCGTTCCCGGTCTGACACTGCAGGGCGCCGGTTCCTGGAATCACAGCCGGCAGACCAATTCGCCGGACCTGATCAACAACAATCCGGACAGTGCCGGCTTCGGCAAGCCGATCACCACGAACTGCCCGACACCGGATACCTGCACCGCGGTCACCAATCCGTTCGGACCGGTCGGCTCCCCCAGTGCCAACTCACCGCCCCTTCAGTTCAGCCTGCGGGCGCGGTATGAGTTCGAGATGGCGGGCTACCTCCCCTTCATTCAGTTTGGCGCGACGCACAGCGGCCATTCGTTCACGCAGGCAGGATCCAATCCGAGCATTGCCGACAACTCCGGGGCCATCACCACCGGCCGGTTGCGGTTCGAGAACCCGGCCTACACCACGATCGACGCCTCTACCGGCGTTTCCAAGGACGCCTGGTGGGTCAATGTGTACGCCGAGAACCTCTCGAACTCGAACAAGAGCGTGTTCGTCAGCACCGATCAGTTCATAGTTGCCCAGACGCCGCTCCGGCCGCGCGTCGTGGGAGTCCAGCTCGGATACAAGTACTAAATCGTCTGTTGAGCTCGAGGTATCGCGAATCCGCGCGCTCATTCAGGAGCGCCGGTTCGCGGATGCCTTGCGCGCTGCTGACTCCCTGCTTGCCTCGGTGCCCGAGAACCGAGACGTGCTCTACCTGAGCGCCCATTCCCAGAGAATGCTCGGCGACGTACCCGCAGCTTTGGCAACGCTGGTTAGGCTGGAAAAACTGCATCCGCGATTCAGCCGACTGTTCCAGGAGCGTGGGCAGTGCCATGTTGCGCTGAAGCAGGCACCGGAGGCCATCGAAGCCTTCCTTCGAGGCGTGAACATCAACCCCGCGCTGCCAGCGAGCTGGAGCATGCTCGAGGGGCTGTTTCGGATGACGCGGCAGAACGAGAGTGCCGCAGAAGCGGCTGCGCACGTCGCGACGCTGAAGAAGCTGCCTCCTGAGGTTGTCACCGCTACCGCCCTGTTCTCAGATGGAGACCTCGCCGAAGCTGAGCAGATCACCCGGGACTTCCTGCTCAAACACGGGCATCACATCGAGGCAATGCGGCTCCTGGCCCGCATTGGCATCGAACGCGACGTCCTGGACGACGCACAGCTTTTGCTGGAAGGCGTCCTGGACCTCGCCCCCGAGTACCAAGCCGCTCGATTCGATTACGCGCAAGTCCTCAGCAAACGCCACATGCACCAACAGGCGCAGGAGCAGGTGCAGCGGTTGTTGGCTACGGACGCAGGCAATCGGAACTACCGGATGCTTTATGCGCTGACATGCGTCGGGCTGGGTCAGCATGAGCGCGCCATTGAGATTTACCGGGACATGCTTGCAGGCGCGGGACAGCCGGCCGAGCTGCACTTGTCGATCGCTCACTCTCTCAAGACGTTGGGACGGCGTGATGAGGCTGTGGATGCGTACCGGGCCGCTGCCGAGGCGCGACCGGGGTACGGTGATGTGTACTGGAGCCTTGCGAACCTGAAGACGTATCGATTTACGGATGGTGAGTTCGCTTCCATGCTTGCTGCGGAATCGTCTCCTTCGGCTTCAGTAGTCGACCGCTACCATTTGTGTTTTGCGTTGGGCAAGGCGCTGGAGGATTCGCGTCTTTATGAGGAATCCTTTGGGTTTTACGAGCGAGGCAACGCGCTGAAGCGCGCCGACAGTCGCTACCACCCGGAGATGATCGAGAACAACACCCGCCTGCAGATTGAGGTGTGCACGCCGGAGCTGTTCGCCCGCGGCACCAGCGGGCTTCATGATTCGGACCCCATTTTCATTGTTGGCCTACCCCGCTCGGGGTCGACGTTGTTGGAGCAGATTCTGGCGTCGCACTCCGCTGTGGAGGGTACGCAGGAGCTGGCTGACATCCCCCGCATCGCGGCTGAGCTCATGGGCCGGGACACTGATCCGCTGTATCCGGCGGTGTTGGCCACAATGGGGGTCGAGGACTTTCGCCGCCTCGGTGCGAAGTATTTGCAGGACACGCGGGTTTACCGGACGGGCAAGCAGCACTTCATTGACAAGATGCCCAATAACTTCCGGCATGTTGGCTTGATTCACCTGATGTTGCCCAACGCCAGGATCATCGACGCGCGGCGCGAGCCGATGGCGTGTTGCTTCGGCAATCTCAAGCAGTTGTTTGCACAAGGGCAGGAGTTTACTTACAGCGCGGAGGATATTGCCCGCTATTACCGGACGTATCTCGAGCTGATGCGGCATTGGGACGCTGTTTTGCCGGGGCGTGTGCTTCGGGTGCACCACGAGGATGTGGTGGATGACCTGGAAGGGTCCGTACGGCGGATACTCGATTTCTGCGAGTTGGACTTCGAGCCGGCCTGCGTGGAGTTTCACAAGACTTCACGAAGTATTCGCACCGCCAGCTCGGAGCAGGTACGGCAGCCGATTTACCGCGAGGGGTTGGATCAGTGGCGGAACTATGAGCCTTGGCTCGGGGGATTGCGCGACGCGCTAGGCGATGCGCTGACCCGCTATCGCGAGTAGTCAGGCCTGCAGCAATACGGCCGCATCGGCGGTCCACGTGACGTAGACTTCGTCGCTCCAGTCGATGGTCCACTCGGACGTGCGGCGCTCGTTTTGGGCGAAGACTGTGACGAGTTTGCCGGTGGAGGTTTTGATCTGGTAGGTGGAGCGGTTGCCCAGGTAGCCCAGCTCCCAGACCATGCCCTTCAGTTGATTGACGCGCCCTTCGGCGTTTGGCTGCTTACTCAGCCGAATCTTCTCCGGGCGCAGTGCCACCCAGACTTTCTGCCCCGGGGTGAATCTGCCCACATCATCCACCAGCAGATTGCAGCCGGTCTCTGAGCAATTCACCGTGATCAGACCCGGTTCGCACGCGGCGACCGTGCCTTCGAAAAGGTTGGTCGTACCCACGAAGTCTGCGACAAACCGGGTTTGCGGGAACTCATAGATTTCTGACGGCGTGCCCACCTGCACCACTTTCCCGCGATCCATCACGGCAATGCGCGTGGCGAGCGCCATCGCTTCGTCCTGGTCGTGTGTGACCACGATGAACGTGGTGCCCACTTGGTGCTGCAAGTCCATCAGCTCGAACTGGGTCTTCTCGCGCAGCTTCTTATCGAGCGCGGAGAGCGGCTCGTCGAGCAACAGTACCTTCGGCCGGCGAATCAGCGCACGAGCCAGCGCCACACGCTGACGTTGTCCGCCGGAAAGCTGGTGCGGCTTGCGTTGGCCCAGATGGCCGAGCTGCACCATGTCGAGCGCGTCCTTTACGCGCTGCTTCTTCACCGAGCTATCCAGATCCATTCGCTTGAGGCCGTAGCCGACGTTTTTTTCCACCGTCATGTGGGGGAACAGGGCGTAGGACTGGAACATCATGTTGACGGGCCGCTCGTGCGGCGGGACGCCTGCCATCTCCACGCCTTCAATTGTGATCTGCCCTGCTGTCTGGTTTGCGAAGCCGGCCAGCATCCGCAGCAGCGTGGTTTTCCCACAGCCTGAGGCACCGACGAGGGCGAACATCTCGCCTTTGTAGATGGACAAGCTGATGTTATCGACGGCGGTGAAACCACCGTAGGTTTTACTGACGCCGTTGATGATGATCTGCGGCGTCGCCGTCGGGTCCAGCCACGGCCGGTCAGGATTGGGCTTTTGTTGGTTGGCGATCATTCCGCGAATTGGAAAATGCCAGGCCGGCTCGCATCGGGCCGGGCGGCCAGGAGGCGCTGCGGTCCTGCGCTTCTAATAGTTTCCAGGCGGTGTCGCTTTGCGCCGGTCTGGCGCGAAGAAGGGGCGCTCAACGATGCGGGCGCGGACCATGCGTCGCTCCCATACGAGCTCGCGGTTCAAATAGATGTCCGCCCACACTGTGTTGCCGGTCCTGAAATGAGGCGTGTCGATCATTGCTAGGGCAATATTACGCTTGCACGTCGGCGACCATGTGGCCGATGTGACACTACCTATTTCCTTGCGCCCTGCCTGGTCCGAATATAGTAGTGCGTTGTGCGCAGGCTTGTTGCCACCGACGTCCAGCCCCACGAGTAGTCTCTTCGGCCCGCGGCGTTTCTTCTGAACGAGTGCGCGGCGTCCGGTGAAGTATGGCTTGGCGAAATCCACCAGCCATTCCAGACCCAGCTCCAAGGGCGAACGGTCACGGCCGATGTGCACCGTGTGCGCGCTCGAAACGAAGTCGACATTCGGTTGCAGGAAGCCTGCTTCGATGCGCGCGATGTTCAGCGCCTTGGACCCGATGGGCTTTATCCCGCGGGTCTGGCCCGCGGCCATGAGAATGTCCCACATGCGCTCGGCGTGAGCGGGGTCCATCCAAAGCTCGTAACCCAGGTCGCCTGTGAACCCTGTGCGGGACACCATGAGGCTGATGCCGGCGGTTTCGAACGTACCGAGTTCGAAGGGCTTGAGGCGTTCAACGCCAACCAAGCCAGCTTGCGCCAGGGCCGCATAGGAAGTCGGACCTTGCATTGCGAGTGCCGCGATTTGCTCGGTAACCTCCTCGATGACGAGTCCGTCAAAACCGATGGCGCTGGAGAGCAGCCAATCCAACTGCCGCTCGGCCGTGCACAGGCGGTACTCGTTTTCGCTCAACCGGAACACCGTGCCATCGTCGATGAGGTGGCCGGCATCGTCGCACCAGACGCAATAGGCAACACGACCCACCTTGAGCTTTCTGATGTCACGTGTGACTAGACGGTTGAGAAACCGCAATGCCGATGGTCCGGCAATACGGTACTTCACCATCGGCGTCAGGTCGTACAACGTGGTGCCGTTGCGAATCGCGAAGTATTCGTGCTCTACGGTGGTAAAGACATCCACCGTTGTGTAACCGGCCCACGGAATAAAGCTGTCGAGCTGGCTCAGGGCGCGGGCGCGGTTGTGGAATGGGGTCTTGAGGAGCGGCTGCACATAGTGCGGCGGTTGCCCCGGCAACACGGCCCCGCGCTGTGCTGACCCACCGACAATAGTCGGCGACGACGGTACGCTGCCGGCAAATCCTGCAGGCCGCGCGCCAGCCGCAGTCAAACCAACCTCGGTGGCCGTTAGCGCGGCTGCATCGGACCGGGCGGTGGCAATGGCTGAACCACCTTCTGTGGCCGCCAGGGTGGTTACCCTGGGCCCAGCGCCTGTTACAGGCGGCGTCGGCTCGAAGCTGCCGTCGTTGATGTCGGGGTTGCGCATCAGGCAGCCTGTCCTAACACCTGGCGCGCGGCGTTACGGCCGGCGGTACCCATTACGCCGCCGCCGGGATGGCAGCCAGCGCCGCAGAGATACAGGCCGTCGACGGGGGTTTGATACTGAGCGGCGCCGGGGACGGGGCGCATCATGAAGAATTGGTCGAAGGCCAGCTCAGCGTGGTGCCAATGTCCGCCAGTGATGCGGAACTCTCGCTCGATGTCTGCTGGCGTGAGTAGTTGCTCCGATATCACTGACTTCCCAATACCTGGCGCATAGCGCTCAATCGTATCCAGGATGACGTTCGCAAATTGCGGACGCCCCTCCTCCCATCCGGCTTTCAACGTGTAAGGCGCGTATTGAACTACCGCGGAAAGAACGTGCTTTCCCCCTGGCGCAAGTGTTGGGTCGTTGACCGTGGGTATGGTTATCTCGATAGCAGGCGCGTTGGAAAACTCACCATATTTCGAGTGATTGAACGCCCGCTCCAAATACTCCAGCGATGGGGAGATCAATAACCGCCCGCCGAGCGCGTCTGCTGACACGCCCGTAAACTTTGGTAGATCTTCCACTGCCAGGTGCAACTTCGCTGCCAAGCCGCGGGTGCGGAGATGGGACACGCGGCGTGTGAAGCCAGCGTCCAGGTATTCTGCGCCCAGGAGTCGCAAGAAGGTCGCTTGCGGGTCCACATTTGAAATCACACTGTCTGCGGTGATTGTCTCCCCGGAGGCCAACACGACACCCGCGGCGCGATGGTCGCGGACCAGGATTCGCTCGACGGGAGCATTTGTTCTCACCTCGGCACCAGCGGAGGTCGCGGCCGCGGCCAATGCGTGGGACAAGGCGCCGAGGCCGCCTTGTGGCTGTGACAGCGGCGCACCCTGGGCGCCTGCTAAACGATACAACAGTGTGAAAACCGACCCCGGCGAACGCGGGCCGAAATTGCTTCCGAGTACGGCGTCAAAGCCTAACGCACCTTGGAGCAAGGGCGACTCGAAGTACTCTTTGAGCAAGTCGTAGACATTCATACCACCAATGCGCAGCAACTCGCGCATATCCTGGCGACCGAGGCGGCGGATTTGCCAGCCTAATTGGAGCAATGAGCGCTTGTCAGCCCATGCGTCTGTGCCCAACCGAGGTGGCACGGTCTCGAGCATTGGCCGCAGCGCTTGCGCGAGGCGATTCAGCAGGCCGACGTACTTGGAATACGCAGCAGCGTCATCCACCGTGGCGCCAGAACCCAACGGGCTCGTGCTCGTGGTTAAGGCCGTCGCGCCTAGCGCGATTGAGCTACCGTCAGCAGACAATGCAAAGGTGGGCAACTGACGGGCCGAAAACTTCAGCCCGTGATCCTCCAACCGGAGGTCGCGAATCATCGCACCCGACATGGAATGCAATAGATGAGCGCAAGCAGACACCCGAAACCCAGGCGCAAACTCCCGCGTCACCGCAGCACCACCGACCTCACCCGCCGCTTCGAGCACCAGCACCGACCGCCCGCCACGCGCCAAATACGCCGCGCAAACGAGCCCATTGTGCCCGCCACCCACAACAATGCAGTCGTACTGGTGTCCGGTCATAGCGCCGCCACCGCAGGCATCATGCGTGCCCTTGCGCGCCCAGTCACTGGTGCCACATGCGCGTTCAGCACAGAGCCACACGCCGCCTCTCCTACGCAAACCTCGCCTGCAACTACTGCCGTCGATGCCCGCGCCCCTGAGGGAGCACCGCGCCCCCGCAAATTGCCAACAACGCTGCGCCGTGCGTGTGTCGGCTGCCCAACAATTTTAGTGGATTTCATAGCGCCGCCACCTTGCGCTCGATCGCGCCTTGGTGGCCGGAGTCGTCTGCGACAGCGCGGCCGAGGTCGCGGAGGATCGCGCCGGCGGCGTTGTAGCCGGGGGCGCCCATGACGCCGCCGCCTGGGTGCGTGCTGGAACCGCACATGTACATACCACGCACCGGGGCACGGTATTGGGCATACCCGGGGACCGGGCGGTTGAACAACAACTGGTCGAACGTAAGTTCGCCCTGGAAGATGTTCCCCTCCGACAGCCCGACCTCATTTTCGATATCCCATGGCGTGCGGATCTCCGCATGCAGAATGAGGTCTTTGAAATTGGGGCTAACGCGTGAAATCGTGTCGATGACGGTGTTACCGAACGCCTTGCGTCGCGCGTCGTTCCACTCACCGTCCGCTAACTTATACGGGCAATACTGCACGAACACAGACATGTAGTGCTTGCCGTCCGGCGCCATGGTCGGATCGATCTGTGACGGGATCAGCATGTCGATGTACGGAGCTCGGGACCAGCGACCCTCCTTCCAATCGTCGTATGCGCGTTCCAACATCTCAATCGTGTCGGTCACATGCATATCGCCGCGCGTAGACGGTGACCCCTGCGGGATGGACGGAAAACTCGGCAACCCATCCAACGCAATATTGAGCTTCCCAGACGACCCGCGAATCTTAAAATTCCTCACCTGCTTTACGAATTCGTCGGGCAGGTCGTGCGAGTCCATCGTCTCGAGGAATGTACGCTTCACATCCATGTTGGAAACGACAGTGCGCGCGTAAATCTCCTCTCCGTCATCCAAGGCCACACCAGTGGCACGACCATTGCGAACGAGGATCTGGTGGACGGGCGCGGCACTTCGGATGGTCCCGCCGCTCGCCTGAAATGACTTCGCCAGCGCAGCACTGACAGACCCCATTCCACCGCGCGCGAACCCCCAAGCCCCTACCGTACCGTCAATGCTCCCCATGTAGTGGTGGAGCAGCACATACGCGGTACCTGGCGATCTCGGCCCGAGAGCCGTTCCAATAATGGAGCTACCAGCGAGATGAGCCTTAACAATCTCACTCTCAAAGTATTCATCAAGGAGATCCGCGCAACTCATGGTCCAGAAACGCAGCGTATCGTACATCTGCGCTTCACCGAGCTTGTGGAAGTGCTTACCGAGGTAAAGCAACTCCATGATGTCACGCGGCTTAAATGACGTCGGATCGGGAGGCTCACGCAGCAATAGCGGCTTGATGAACCTGCAGTGCCGAAGCATGTCACGAACATACCGGTCGTACGCTTCGCCGTCGCGCTTCGAATGGCGCGAAATCTCACGCCTCAAAGCATCATGATTGTCGTATAGCGCAAGATGACCGCCATCGCGCATCATCGTGCACCCGCCGTCGTACGGAATTATCTGCAACCCATATCTGGGCAGATCGAGCTCACGGATGATCTCCGTCCGCAACAAGCTACAAACGTACGAGCAGTTTGAGTATGTGAAGTCCTTGTACAACTGCCGGCTGACAGCAGCACCGCCGATGTGTGCGTTGCGCTCGAGGACGAGTACGTCGAGGCCGGCGCGCGCGAGGTAGCAGGCAGCCACCAGCCCATTGTGGCCGGCGCCAATGATGATGACATCATGCCGATTGCTAGTTGCCATGCATTCCCGCCCCGGGAGAACCGGTCATCCGGATTTCTTGTGGGTCGATCCGGCTGACCTCAGCGTAGTGTCTATCGCAACTTCAAATGCGGCAAGGGTTTCCGTGAGGCAGGACTCGTCGTGGGCCGCGCTGATAAACCACGGCTCGCGGGAATCGGGCTCGCACAGGATCTTTTCGTCGTGCAGCACTTTGGCGGCTGCGTCATAGAACGAGTAGTCGCTGCCTTTCCAGTCGCGGTAGTTGCGTGGGGGATCTTTTGCGAAGTAGAGACCACTCATGGACGGATGACCTACAAAGCTATGCGCAATTCCTCGGGTCTTCAGCACGGAGCTCATGCCATTGCGCAGGCGCGTACCGTAGTCCGCGATACGCTCCAGCGCATCGGTCTCGTCGAGGATCTCGAGCGTCTTCTCGGCAGCCGCCAGGGAAACAGAGTGGGCGGTGTACGTCCCACCGTGGGCCACACCCTTCCCTATCTTCCGCATGATCTGCTCGCGTCCGGCGAGAATGGAGATCGGATATCCATTGGCGACCGCCTTGGCGAACGTGCACAAGTCGGCATCGACGCCATACAACTCCTGGACACCACCCTTCGCCACCCGGAATCCGGTCTTCACCTCGTCGATGATCAACACGACGCCATACCTGTCGCACAATGAGCGAGCGGCACGCAGGTATTCGGGGTCCGCCGCGATACCCAAACAGTTGCCCATGATGGGCTCGATCAACAGACACGCGATGCGGTCTGCGTGGCGTTTGAACACATCCTCGAGTTGGTTGGCATCGTTGGCCTGCACGAAATGCGCAAAGCTCTTCGTGCTGATCGGAATCCCCTCGCTGTACGGATACACCTCGGGATCGCCGACCTGGGCCCACTTGTCCATGGGGGTGTACCACATCGCAGCATCGAACAGACCGTGATAACTCCCTTCGAGAATGACGTAGTCATCCTTCTTGGTGTATGCACGCGCAACCCGCAAGGCGGCCATCACCGCTTCGGTCCCAGAGTTGGAAAATCGAACCAACTCCGCGGCAGGAACCATCTTGGAGATGCGCTCGGCTACTGTGAATTCACGTTCGGTCGACAGAGCAAATACGCCGCCGACCTCCATGCCGTTACGGGCAGCTTCATCTACCCGTGGGTCCGCGTAACCCAGGATGGCAGGGCCGTATCCCAGGCGGTAGTCGATATATTCATTGTCATCGAGGTCGACGATCCGCGCGCCGCGACCTCGTTTGATGTAGATGGTCCGCTCTTCACCCCAGTAGCGGAAATTGGACGCCACTCCCAGGGGCAAACGTTGGACTGCCCGCCGGAAATGCGCGTTATTTCGAGTCATGGTCCGGGACATGGCGCGCGCTCTCCTGATGCCTTCCCGGCACGGTAACACCCATGCGCGCAATCGTCTATATGAACATATAGCTTTTTAGGGTAGAATTACACGGTCATATAATTTTGCGGGAAGCCCCATGAATTCCCCTGCCGTAAACACTCTCGAAACCTCGGCTCCGACGCTGCCCCGTGCACTGCCCGCCTGGGCCTACAGCCATCCGGAAATGACCCGGCTCGAATACGAGCGCATCCTGAAACCGAGCTGGCAGATCGTCTGTCACATCAATTCCATTGCGAATGCCGGGGATTTCATCACCCTCGACATCGGCGGTGACAGTGTCGTGGCCGTGCGCAATTCGCAGGGCCAGATTCAGGCTTTCCACAACGTCTGCCGGCATCGGGGCGCCCGTATCCTGGAGGGCGCCGGCAACTGCCCGGGCGCGATTACCTGCCCGTATCACGGGTGGTCCTATAAATTGAACGGCGATCTCATCGGCATGCCGGTCCGCGAGAGCTTTCCCGGCCTGGATCGCTCCCAACACGGCCTGAAGCCGGTGCGCATGGCGATCGCATTCGGCTTTGTGTTTGTGAATCTCGGTGGCGATCCGCCCCCGTTGGAATCCATCTGGAGCAGCTTCCTCGATGACTTCACGCCCCATCAGTTTGAAGCCATGGAGCCGCTGGGGCCGCTGTATATCGAGCATTGGGACGTCGACTGGAAAGTCGCCATGGACAACTATCTCGAGTCCTATCACGTGCCGATCGGGCATCCGGGATTGTTCCGGATGTTTACGCCGGACTACGACGATATGACTTGCTTGCCAGGTGTTGCCCGTGGAATCAGCTGGCTGCGTGACCGGCCCTCCTCCAAGTGGAGTGAGCGGATGTATCAGCAGTTGATCGGACAGGTGACGGCGGATTTGCCGCAGGCGCATCGGAACCGGTGGACGTTCTACAGCATGTTGCCGAATCTGGGTGTGGATGTGTTTCCCGATCAGATGGACTTCTTTCAGGTGCTGCCGCGTGGGCCCGGGAAGTGCACCATTCGGGGCGGCTCATTTGCGCGGCCGGACGCGCGTCGGGAGATGCGGGTCGTGCGGTATTTGTCAGCGCGTATCAACCGCCAGGTGCAGCGAGAGGATGAGTTTTTGTGCAGGCGGGTGCAGCAGGGGCTGGCCTCCAGCAGCTACGAGCCGGGCCCGCTGTCGACGCTCGAGAGCTGCATGTTGGAGTTTCACGAGCTGCTGCGGGAAAAGATTCCCGAAGTCCGCCTGCCGAGCGCCCCAGCCCGCTTCGCGTAGCTCGCTATGCGCCTTGAGCCAGCGGCAACAGGATCGCAATGCCTGCGCGGAACTCCTCGAGTTGCTCGGACACGGGGCCGGCGTTCTCGGCAACGGCATCCATGCCGGCGGCGAGGCCTGCCTGCATGGACTCTGCGACTTCAATGTCCTGCTCCAACCAACCCGGCATCTCGCCCGATCGTTGGCCCGCGCGGCGGCCCGCCGACGCCGCTGAATAGTCCAACCGCCGGATGCGACAGCGACCCGGCGACTCGGGCACGACCTGCAGCACCAGCGCCTCCGCAGCACTCACTTCCAACAGTTGGTTGGGTCCCAGAAAGCTGCGGCGCACGCCTTTCGGGCGCGGCAGCGCTTCGAGCCACTGCTCCACCATGAGCTTCCAGTCAGCTGCCACGGCGATCTCACCCGACCCTGTGGGCTTCAGGTCCGGCAGTGACTCCCAGTCTCCCGAGGGAGCACCTGCAATTTCGAGCAGCGACGACGACGCCGGGTCTACGCTGCGACCGGCGAGCGCGCGCACCAAAATAAACTTACCCGGCAGTGCCAGCTCCAGGGGTGTCAGGTCACCGTGCGTGGCGCCACTCTGCAACTTCCCGTCGAGCCCATACACGAGCTCATGGGCCGTGCACTCAATGGTCCCGGTCAGATGGCCCGACCGCTCCATCAACAAGGCATGAGGCCGTTTGCGACAATTGTTGCGGAACGCAAGAATCTTTTGCGGGCCTCTCACGACCAGGACGCGTTCGCCGGCGAGATCGGCCGTCAGGTAATCGCCGACCTTGGGGATATCGGCTTCGTGGCCGACGAGTTGCCAGGAGGGGCGGAACAGGCGGTCACGCTCCAGGGCCAACAGTGCGCTGTTGGAATAGGCCCAGGCCGGCACATCCGTGAGGCTAACGCCGTTGCCGGGGGCACCGAGAGCTACAGGCGCGGCAAACTGCCCCGGAAAAACCGAGCGCAGAAAGGCAAACGAGCGCCGCTTGGCGGCATCGCGATCGATCTGCGCCTCGTTGTTGAACGCAATCCCCTGCCACAGCACCTCGAGCACACCGATGAGGCCGAGAGCGACTCCGTCAGCATCCAGATGCGTCTGGCCGGTTTGCGCGATGACGCCGCCGATCAAATCGTGCACCAGGGCGGCAAAGTCTTCGTCCTTCTTGCCGCAGATCTCGAGGTATTCCTGGCGGGAGCTGGCTTCGCCCCAGAACGAGTACCAGACCGACACTTTGCGGGGGCTGGCAATTGCGGGGTCCAGGTACAGCTCGACGAGCTGCTGGAGGGCCTTCACGGGAGTGGCCTTCAGTTGGGACACCGGGACCATGACCCGCTCTTCGAACTCCGAAGCGAGAAAGGCGAGCGACGCGACGAGCATTGCGTCTTTCGAGTCGAAATAGAATCGCACGATGCCGGGGGACATGTCGGCGAGGGCGACCACCTTCTCGACGGTGGTGCGCGACGGTCCGTGGATGTGCAGCGCGGAGATGCAGGCATCAATCAGCCGCTGCCGTTGCCGAGCGCGGGAGGCTCGCTCAGGAGCCGGGCTGGCGCCATTGTTGGATTCGCTGGCGGCCGCCCTGCCGGCAGCCTTTGCGGGTGCTGCCGGGGCCGCTCCCGACGTCGCAGCACCGACACGCGCCGCCGCGCTGGCGGAATCGCCGCCGGCCTTTCCACTGGCCACCTTGTCGCGCTTTTTTCTGTTCACGGCCCCGAGTTTATCGCGCAAAATACCTCACAGGCATCTTTCAGGCGGGAATCATGAGATTGCTGGAGCGGCCGGGCCGTTGGCTCATCATTCTCCCGCCGCTGCTGTTCCTCACGGTCTTCTTCCTGATTCCGTTCGCGTTCGCCTTCAAAATCAGCCTGGCCGAGACGGCACCCCGGGTACCGCCCTTTACCGACATCTTCACGCGTACCGCGGACGGTCATCTGCAGGTGTCCGTGAGCCTGGCGAACTTCAAGTATCTGCTCACTGATGAGGTGTACGGCATCGCCTACCTCTACTCACTGAAAACCGCGTTCTTCTCAACATTGATCTGCCTGGCGCTGGGCTATCCGATGGCTTACGCGATCTCGCGCGCGTCGAAGACCACGCAGAGCATTCTCCTGCTCATCATCATTCTGCCCTTCTGGACCTCGTTCCTGCTGCGCGTTTATGCACTCGAAGGCATCATCCGCGATGGCGGCATTCTCAACACGGTGTTGTTGAAATTGGGGTTGATCTCGCACCCCCTGAAGATCATGCGCACCAGCATTGCCGTGTACCTGGGCATCATCTATTCGTATCTGCCCTTCATGGTGCTGCCCCTGTTCGCCACCCTCGAAAAATTGGACAACACCTTGCTGGAAGCCGCCGCGGACCTGGGAAGCCCGCCGTGGCGGGCTTTCCTGGATGTCACTGTGCCGCAGTCCATCCCCGGGGTGATTGCCGGATCCATGCTCGTGTTCATTCCGGCCGTGGGCGAGTTTGTAATCCCGTCGCTGCTGGGCGGACCCGACAATCTGATGATCGGCCGCGTCCTGTGGGATGAGTTTTTCGGCAATCACGACTGGCCGGTGGCCTCGGCGGTCGCCATCGCGTTTCTATTCCTGCTGGCCGGGCCGATTGCGATCTATCAGTACTACAACACCCGGCAGCAGGAAGCCTGACCGCGCATGGAAAAGCGCTTCTCACCGGTGTTGTTTGCGGTTTTGTGCTTCGGCATCGCGGTACTGTATGTCCCCATACTGGTGCTGATTGCCTATTCGTTCAATGCATCGCCGCTCGTCAGCGTGTGGGGTGGGTTTTCAACTCAGTGGTATGTGGAGCTGATCCACAATCGACAGATTTTGGATGCCGCCTTGCTGTCGGTGGAGGTTGCTGTGGCCTCCTCCACCGCTGCAGTCTTCCTGGGGACGCTCGCGTCCATTGCGTTGGTGAGGTTTGCCCGATTTCCGGGGCGCCTGCTGCTGACGGGGATGGTGAATGCGCCTCTGGTGATGCCGGAGATCATCACCGGGATTACCCAGCTACTGTTGTTTGTGTCGATGTTGCAGATGTTTGCATGGCCGCATCGGGGGTTCACGACGATCGTCATTGCGCACATCGCCTTTTGCACGGCGTATGTGACGGTGACTGTGCAATCACGGCTGCAGAGCGCGGACCGGTCATTGGAGGAAGCAGCAATGGATCTGGGGTCCAGCCCGGCTCAGGCCTTTATTGAGGTGACGCTGCCCATCATCGCGCCGGCGCTGATTTCGAGCTGGCTGCTCAGCTTTACGCTGTCGTTGGATGACCTGGTGATTTCGAGCTTCGTGTCCGGCCCTGGGGCCAGCACGCTGCCGATGGTGATCTACTCGAAGGTGAAGTTGGGGGTCAGCCCGGACGTCAACGCGCTGGCCAGTCTGATCATCTGCGTCGTAGGCAGTTGCGTGATCGCCGCCGGATACTTCATGCGCCGGGCCGAGAAGCAGCGCCTGCTGGAAATGCAGACCGCCGAGCGCGGCTAAGCAACAGTGCGCCACCAACGGCGGAGCCAGCGTCAGCGGCCCAATCGCCGCAGCGGCATTAGCTGCCCCGGCACCGGGTCCTGCAGCAATCGCCGGCCCAGCGGGAGTCGCGCCTGCCAACTAAGCCGAAACGGCGTCCTTCGTATACCTCGGATCGTGCGCCTTGCGGCTGAAGACACGGTTGACGTGGTCTTCAAATGCCTCCAGCGGCAACGTTGGATAGTCAGGATCGAACGACGACTGGTCCCACTTGTGGCAGAAGTCGACACAGGCCTGAAACCACTTGTGCCCCTTCAACACATCGCGCATGTACCGATTGCCACCGTTGTGGTGGACGTAGTAATACGTCTGCACCAGTCCGTGCTGCTCCACAATCCAAGTCACTTCTGGCCGCACATACGGCCGGATGATTCCCGCGGCCACCTCAGCGTGGTTGTAAGGTGCAAGCTCATCACCCACATCGTGGACTAGCGCCGCGACAATCAACTCATCGTCCGCGCCGTCGCGCAGCGCCCGGGTCGCAGTCTGCAGTGAATGCCCCAGGCGACTCACCGGATACCCCTCCAGGGAGTGATCCAGCTTGCGCACAGCCTGAAGAATGCGTCCCGGCAGGCCGGCCGCGTATTTACGCTCCGACTCGTCCAACAGGGCGTAGTCTTCCTGGATCCCATCTTCCATCCGGCGAAAACTGACAACCCGGCTCATGACTGGCTCCCCGATGTGACGACCTTCCGGCACAGGACGCGATAGGCACTGCGTGGCCCATCGATATCAATATAACAACCCTGCAGATGACGCAGACCCTCCCGAGTGTCGAAAGACGTGCGCCCGTGCAACAACCGCCGATTGTCCATCATCAACAGATCGCCCGCATTCAGCAGGAATCGGATTTCGTTCCGCGGTGAACGCAGCAAGGCATCCAGCTGCTTGCGTGCCTCGAAATAAGCAGTCAGCTCAGCCGGTGGCAACAGGGGCACATAGTCCAGCCGCGGGCTGAAGTTGATGGCCTGCAGGCCCCCGACGCCATCCACCTCGATCAGTGACGAGCTGCGCACGAGCTCGGTATCGACGTCACGGAACCGGAACCGCACCGGGGTTTGCGACAACACCCGAAAAGCCTCTGGGTCCGAGGACCGCAGCGTCTCCGCCGCTGCGAACCCGTCGACCAACGTCGACAACCCCCCGGAAGTCTCATTCGCAAGGCAGTGCAGCAACTGCACGCCCGGCACCGGTGAGCGATATGGATTATCCGTATGCGGATCGAGAAACAAGGATGTATAAGCCAGATCGTTGGCATCCGGGACCGAGCGGACGTCGAAGTGCGTCCCGAAGTTGGTGTCGCGCACGTATCCAAAGGTCCCGCCCACTTTCAACACCTGCTTGGACTCAGTGGGCACACCCGTCAAAATAATGAAACCCAACTGCAAAAACCACTGCAGCCAGGCGTGCCGCTGCGCATAGGTTGGATTTGAAGTCCACGCCAGGCGCGGAATGTCGGACAACGAGCCGTCCCACAGACGGATGGGCGGGCATTCATGGTCACCCACCGGCAGAGCGGCCTCCGCGAGAATCTCACGCGCCAGAAAATCCGCCTCGTGTCCATCACTGAACCGAATCCGGTAGCGGCCAGGCTCCACCTCGGACACCGCGGTCAGCCCCAATTGCAGGTCCAGGTCGGAGGGATCCTCCAGGCGCTGCCCGGTGCGCAGGTCAATGGACCTGGGGTCCTTGCAACGCTCTCGAAGCCACAACGGATGAATCGGGAAACGGTTGCCGCCGGAGAGCTCGATGCTGAGCTCCGTGGGACTGGTGATTTGCAGGGTCGACATCGGAGAACCTCGTTAGCGCGCCGTTTTGATGCGGGTCCACGTGCGCGTTCTGATGCGTTCGAGTGCCGGGGACACTTCCGCGGACTGGTATAACTTCGAGCGTACCTCAGGTGGCGTGTACACAGCCGGGTCGTTCAGGATTGCGGGATTCACGTACTGGTTGGCTGCCAGGTTGTCGTTGGCATAGTGGATGTCATTGGTAACCTGCGCAATCACTTCGGGACGCAACATGAAATTCAGGAAGGCATAGGCGGCCTCGGGATGCGGAGCGTCCTTGGGGATCAGCAACGCATCCGCGGAACTGTTGGCGCCTTCCTTTGGAATCGTGAACGCCAGGGGCACATCGATGCCAGCCGCGCGGGCGCGCGCCTTGATCGTGGCGTAGTCACCTGACCACGACATGGAGATACAGAACTCCCGGTCGGCCAGGCCGTTCATGTACTCAGTTGAATCAAAGGCGCGGACATGAGGCCGCACGGACAGGATCAAGGCTTCCGCCTTTTTGTAATCCTCGGGCCGGGTGGTGTTCGGATCGATGTGCAGGTAGTTCAGTGCGAGCTGCAGGACATCTTCCGCGGAGTCGAGGAAGGTCACGCCACAGTCGGCAAACTTCGCGACAATCTCGGGTTTGAACAACATGTCTAGGCTGTCCACGGGTGCGTCGGGCATCCGCGCCTCGATCAGATCGATGTTGTAGGCAAAGCCGTTCACGTGACGCAGGTATGGCATGGCGTGCCGGTTGCCGGGGTCGCCTGCGGCTTCGTCACTCAGAACCTGGGGATCCAGATTGTGCCAGCCGGTGAGACGGGACTTGTCCAGCGGCTGATAAATGCCCGCCTTGATCTGGCGGCTGAAATAGTCGGTGGAGGTACTGACGATGTCGTACCCGGAATCGCCGGCCATCATCTTGGCCTCGAGGGTCTCGTCCGCGTCGTAGGTGTCATAAACAACGCGGATGCCCGTTTCCTTCTCGAACTGGGCCAGGGTGTCCTTGCCGATGTAGTCGGCCCAGTTGTAGACGTTGAGGGTTTTTTCGTGCGAGTCGTGACTGCAGGCGGACACGGTGCCCGCCACGAGCAGAGCCAGGCAACCCCGCATTGTTTTCATGCGTTATTATTGACCCGATAATAATACCGGCGCAAGGCGTCGCGGTGCGCGCGGCCGCTCACCGCTGCCGTGTCTGCCAATCCGGCGCCAAATAGTAAGGTGCGTCGGAGGGCGGCAGCATGCCTTTGCCCAGAATATGATCCGCGGCCTTCTCCGCCAGCATGATCGTCGGCGCGTTCAGATTGCCGGTCGTAATGGACGGCATGATCGACGAATCCACCACCCGCAACGCCTCGAGGCCGCGCACGCGGGTCTCCGGATCGACCACCGCCATGGGGTCGTTCACATCCCCCATCCTGCACGAGCAAGACGGGTGATAAGCGCTCTCCACCTTCTGCCGGACGAATTCATCGATCTGCTCATCCGACTGCACGGCGGTCCCAGGCTGAATCTCCCGCCCGCGATAGCGATCGAATGCCGGCTGGGAAAACACCTCGCGCGTGAGCCGGACGCAAGCCCGGAACTCCACGAGGTCTTCTTCCCGCGAAAGGTAGTTAAAAAAGATCCGTGGCTTGTCGGCAGGGTTCGAAGACCTCAGCCGCACCCACCCCTTGCTCTGCGAGCGCATCGGTCCCACGTGGGCCTGAAACCCATGCTCCTGCGCCAGCGAAGTGCCGTCGTATGTCACGGCCATGGGCAGGAAGTGATACTGAATATCGGGGTACCTGATCCCCGGCCGGCTGCGGATGAATCCACCCGCCTCAAAGTGATTGGTGGCCCCCAGGCCGCCCTTGCTCAGGATCCAGCGCATCCCGATGAGCGCCTTCCCAAGCGGATTCATATGCTTGTACAGCGTGACCGGCTCTTTGCTCGCAACCTGGAAATAAAACTCCAGGTGGTCCTGCAAGTTCTCACCCACGCCCGGCAGATCGTGCACCACCGGAATCCCGAGCGACTGCAACTCCGCCGCTGGCCCCACTCCTGAAAGCTTCAACAGCTGAGGGGACGCAATAGACCCCGCGCTGACAATGACTTCACGTCGCGCACGCACGGTGACCGCAACGCCGCCGTGCGTATAACTCACACCAACCGCGCGGCGCCCATCAAACAACACGCGCGTCACTAAGGTGTGGGTCCGCACGGACAAGTTGCTACGCGACATGGCCGGTCGCAGGTAAGCATTAGCGGCGCTACAACGCCGGCCGCCGCCGACGGTCATATCCATCTCGCCGAAGCCTTCCTGCTGGAAGCCATTCATATCCGACGTGACCGGATAACCCGCTTGCCGTCCCGCTTCAATCCAGATGGGATTCAAAGGATTGCTCATCGACCCGCGCGTGGTCGACAGCTTCCCGCTATCACCGTGGTACTCATCACCACCACCCGCACGCTTCTCGGCGCGCCGGAAGTACGGCAGCACATGATGATAGTTCCACCCGCGCGCCCCCTCCTCCTCCCAACGGTCAAAGTCGAAAGGGTTTCCGCGCACGTACACGAGGCCGTTGATCGAAGAAGACCCGCCGAGCACCTTGCCGCGCGGCGTGTGCAGCGAACGGCCGCCGAGGCCGGGCTCCGGTTCCGTGTGATAGAACCAGTTGTATTTCGGCATGTTCATGGGGATCGACAATGCCGTCGGCATCTGGATGTAGATGGAGCGATCCGAGCCACCGCTTTCCAACACCAGCACCGAATTGCGGCCATCCTCCGTCAAACGGTCTGCCAACACGCAGCCCGCGGAGCCGGCGCCCACAATCACATAGTCAAAAGTTTCGTCCGTCATATCAGTACGGGGATTCAACGTCGCGCATGGCGACGTAAACGCTCTTCAATTGGGTGTAGGCATCGATCGCGGCGCGCCCGTTCTCGCGGCCCAGGCCCGACATCTTCATCCCACCGAAGGGCATCTCGATGGGCGTGATGTTGTAGTGATTGAGCCAGCAGGTGCCGGCCTGGAGGCGTGCGATCATGCGATGACCGCGGGTCAGGTCATTGGTGAACACGCCCGCCGAGAGCCCGTACTCCGTAGCATTGGCCCGTGCGATGACTTCATCCTCGGAGTCGAAGGCAAGCACGGTCATGACGGGTCCGAAAATCTCGTCACGCGCGATAGCCATGTCGTCGTGACACTCATCAAACACGGTGGGCGCCACGAAGAAGCCCTTGGCCAGCTCGCCTGTGGTCACCCGATAACCACCCACAACAACCTGCGCGCCCTCGGAGCGACCGCGGGCGATGTACCCGAGCACCTTTTCCATATGATTTTCGGAGATCAACGACCCGACCTGGGTCTGTGGATCCAACGGATTGCCGATCCTCATGGCACTCACGCGGGCCTTGAGCTTTTCCAGAAACGCCGCCTTCACGCTGCGATGGACAAAGACGCGCGTGCCGTTCGAGCACACCTCTCCAGCCGAATAGAAGTTGGCCAACAGCGCGCCCGACACTGCGTTGTCGAGCCTGGCGTCGTCGCAGATGATCAACGGCGACTTGCCACCCAGCTCCAGGGTGACGTGTTTGAGCGTGCTGGCGGCATCCGCCATGACGGCTTTGCCGGTTCCGACTGAACCGGTGACCGAAACCTTGTGGATTCCCGGATGCCGGCTCAACGCCCGGCCCGTCTCGCCAAATCCCTGCACCACCTGGAACAAACCCGGCGGCAGCCCCGCCTCCTGCAGGATCTCCTGCAGCTTGATCGCGGTGAGGGGTGTCATATCCGAGGGCTTGAAGATCATCGCGTTCCCACAAGCCAGGGCGGGCGCGGACTTCCAACACGCTATCTGGAGGGGATAGTTCCAGGCACCGATTCCGGCCACCACACCGATCGGTTCGCGCCGTGTGTAGCCGAATGCGGCCGGCCCGAGATCCAGGTGCTCGCCGGCGAGCGTCGGTGCGACGCCCGCGAAGTATTCCAGACAATCGGCGCCCGAAGCCACGTCCACGACGTTGGTTTCCTGGATGGGCTTACCGGTGTCGCGGGTTTCGAGCTCCGCCAACTCCGAATTGCGAGCGCGAAGCAACTCCGCGGCACGACGCAATACCCGCCCCCGCTCGGTGCCAGTGCGAGCAGCCCATTCACGCTGCGCACGTCCCGCAGATTCGACAGCGGCATCGATTTCAGAGTCCGTTGTCACCTTGAGAGTCGCCAGCACCGCGCCCGTCGCGGGATTAATCGTCTCGAAGGAGTCGCGAGCGCGAATTAAAGGCGGCGCGTCAGCCACCACATGCTGGCTCTCCTTCAATCGCGCATCCACAAACGCCGTCAACAGATCCCGTGCGGTCTCGCTGTCAGCCTCCGCCCAGTTGGACAAGGCCGCACGCAACCAAACACCGTCAATCATCGCCGCAATGATCGAAGCCAGACTGCGTGCCTCAGGTACGGGCACCAGGCGGACCAACGCATAGCGCAGGTTGGAAACCATCCGCCGCTGGTAGGCATTCTGAACGCGCTTCAAGCCGTGAACGTGCGGAACCTGACCCCAGAATGCGAGCCATGCGCTGCCGGTGCGCTGTGTGAATTCCTGCGGCCCGAGATTGGTATCGATGATGGCTTGAATACGCCCGCGGGGCGTGTGCGCCTGGCGCATGCGCATATCCAACTGCTCAAACAACCGGCGACTCAAGGTCCGGAAGGCAGCCTCCAGCAAACCATCCTTGTCGTCGAAGTAGTGCGCGACCAGTCCCGGCGACACATCCGCACGGCTCGCGATCTGTGCCAAAGTGCTGCTGACGTAGCCCACTTCAGCCAGGCTGTCGATGGTGACCTCGATCAATTGGACGCGCCGGAAATCCTCCAGCTCAACCGTTGATTGTCTGTTCAATGAAGCGCTCCACGAGGCTCTGGCAGCCGTTTCCCGACCCTGTTGTAGTGGCAGTCCCAGTGCGCCGTTTCATCCCGGCGCATCAACTACTTGCCCAGGATGAGGAGCTTGACAGACAGTCCGTTAAACGGCTATTCAAGGATCATTACAAGATCATGTCTTTGCCACTTCGGCGGGTCAAGTCCATGAGTCACTCGAGCAGCCGCGGCGCCGCGGTGGCGCTTGCGTTCCTGCTCCTCGTCGCAGCCGTTCTGGCAAAGGCGGCCGAACCGCCGTCCTGCAGGGCAGTTCGGATCTCGGACGTAGGTTGGACGGACGTAACCTCGACTTCCGCCCTCTTCAGTGTGCTCGTACGACAGCTCGGCTACGACTCCACGGTCACCGTGCTGTCAATCCCCGTTACCTTTACGGCGATGAAGAACAAAGACATCGACGTCTTCCTGGGCAACTGGATGCCCACCATGGAGGCCGATCGCAAGCCCTACCTGGACGATCACTCTATTGATGTCATCGGTGTGAATCTCAGCGGGGCCAAATACACGCTGGCGGTTCCCGCCGCCACCTATCAGGCCGGCCTGCGGGATTTCGCCGACATTCAACGCTTCGCGCCCCAGTTGAAAAACGTCATCTACGGCATCGAGCCGGGCAACGACGGCAACCGGCTCATCCTGGGGATGATCAAACAGAACCTGTTCAACCTCGGTGGCTTCAATCTCATCGAGTCGAGCGAGCAAGGCATGTTGGCGGAGGTCGAGCGCGCCATCCACAACCACGAGCCTGTCGTGTTTCTCGGCTGGGAGCCGCATCCCATGAACATGCGGTTCGACATGCGCTACCTGTCCGGGGGCGACAGCGTCTTCGGCCCCAACTTCGGGGGTGCCATCATCTACACGAACGTGCGCGCCGGCTACGTCCAGGAATGCCCCAACATCGGGCGGCTGCTCAAAAACCTGAAGTTCACGCTGAGCGGCGAAAACCAGATGATGGACGCCATCCTGAACCAGCACCAACGAGCCGACGCGGCCGCGGAAGCCTGGTTGAAGGCCAATCCCAAAGCCGTGAGCGCCTGGCTGGAAGGCGTCACGACATTTGATGGTCGTCCGGCACTCGCGGCGTTGCGAGCCAGTGGCGCAGCCGTCGAAGCGCCGAACTTCGAACATTGGATGAGCAGTCACAAGATACCCATCGGCGAGGCGGTCGCCGCCATGATCGAGTATGTGAAGGCTCATGGCCGATCGTTGTTTGACGGAGTCTCAGCCGTCATGCGCGGCAGTGTCGATGGCCTCACGGCAGCGCTGCGCGCCGTACCGTCTCCGATTCTCATTGTCGTGATCGGCGTGTTGGCCTGGATTCTGCGCCGTTCAGTGCTCCTGGCGATCTTCGTCGTGGCCGCGCTCATCTTCATCATCAACCAGGGCTACTGGCAAGCGACTCTCGAGACCTTGTCACTCGTGCTGGTCGCCGCGTTTTTTTCCGCGGCCATTGGCATCCCGCTGGGAATCATGGCGGCCCACAGCCCGAGGTCCTATGCGGCCATGCGGCCCATACTGGATCTCATGCAGACGTTGCCGACGTTTGTGTATCTAATTCCGACCCTGGTGCTGTTCGGACTGGGCGTCGTTCCCGGCTTGATCTCCACGGTGATTTTCGCACTGCCGGCACCAATCCGGCTCACGCACCTCGGTATTTCATCGGTACCCCAGGCATTGCTCGAAGCCGGCAAGTCCTTCGGCGCAACCCGCGCCCAGATGCTGTGGAAAATCGAGTTACCGAGCGCCGCGCCGACCATCCTGGCGGGCATCACGCAATGCATCATGCTGAGCCTGTCCATGGTCGTCATCGCAGCCCTGGTGGGCGCAGGCGGCCTCGGCGTTCCCGTTGTGAGGGCGCTCAACACCGTGCAGGTGGGCATGGGGTTCGAGGCCGGATTCGTGATTGTGTTGTTGGCCATTATTCTCGATCGCATCAGCCGCCCGGCTGAAAAGAGCGCAGCTCCATGAGCACAGCAGTCGAGTTCCGCAATGTGGACATCCTGTTCGGCGGCCAGTCCCGCCGGGCGGCGGCCCAGAAACAGGCCGCCCTCGCCGCGCTCGATGCGGGCCGATCGCGGACTGAAATTGCTGAACAAACGGGCGTCGTCGTCGGCGTGGCCAACGCCAATCTCACTGTAGCCCGGGGTGAGATATCAGTGCTGATGGGCCTTTCGGGCTCCGGAAAGTCCACGCTGTTGCGCGCCGCGAATCGGCTCAACGAGGTCACGCGTGGTCAGGTCCTCATCAAGGATGGCGGTGCCGTTGTGGACATCGCGAAGTGTGATGAGGCCACCCTGCGTCGCGTTCGGCGGCTGCGAATCGCGATGGTATTTCAACAATTCGGCCTGTTGCCGTGGCGTACTGTCCGGGACAACGTCGGCTTCGGGCTCGAATTGCGTGGCGAGCCGAAGGCCGACAGCAAGCGGATCGTGGATGAGCAGTTGGAGCTCGTGGGCCTTTCGCAGTGGGCCGATCGACATGTCGGCGAGCTTTCGGGCGGTATGCAACAGCGCGTCGGCCTCGCGCGCGCCTTCGCCACCAACGCGGACGTCCTGTTGATGGACGAGCCCTTCTCCGCTCTCGATCCGCTGATTCGCGGAAAGTTGCAGGACGAGCTGCTGACTCTGCAGGCGCGCGTCAAAAAGACCATCCTGTTCGTCAGCCACGACCTGGATGAAGCCCTGAAGCTCGGCGACCACATCACCATTCTGGAAGGAGGCCGGGTCATTCAAACCGGTACGGCCGACGACATCGTGCTGCGGCCGGCCAGCGATTATGTCGCCGAGTTTGTCATGCACATGAACCCGCTCAGTGTGCTGACCGGCGCAATGGTGATGCGCCGCGGCGAGCGCGGTCAGGATCAGAGAGTCTGGCTCGACGACGAGCACCGCTTCCAGGTGCTCATTGACGACACCGGCCGACCAACGTCCATGACCGTTGACGGCACGGAACAACCCCTCGGCCACGTCGGCGAAGATGAAATCTGGGCGTCCGACCGGGTTGGCCTCGCTGTCGCACCTGCGTCGAGCTCTCTGAGCACGCTGATCAAATTGCGCAGTGCCACAGGGCATCCGGTGCTGCTCGTGGAGGACGGACGGCTGCTTGGCAGCTGCTGCCAAAATGAGATCATTCAGGCACTGGCGGGGAAGCGCCACTCTCATTGATGGGCACGAAAAAGTTCGCGCGGAGCCCGGGTTCTTTTCCGCCGGGCTAGGCGCCCCCCCAAAAAGCGTGGTTTTTGGCGGCTGCGTTGGCGGGTTGCGCCATGTCGCAAGACATGTCGCGTCTGTTCAAATGGCGCGGCGTAAGCATGCTTGGGCGTGCGCCGCCAACCGGTCATCATTCCGCCGCCCGCCAACCATCAGGTGAAGTATAAGAATGGAACGCTTTTCCGCCCTGCAACTCCTGAAGCGCGGCCTCTCCGGGCAGCGCGGCTGGACTCCTCAGTGGCGTCGGCCCGAGCAGCCCAAGAAGGGCTATGACGCGGTCATTGTCGGCGGCGGTGGTCACGGCCTGGGAGCGGCCTATTACCTCGCGAAGGAACACGGCCTCACCAACATCGCCGTAGTGGAAAAAGGCTGGATTGGCGGCGGAAATACCGGCCGTAATACCACCATCATCCGTTCGAACTACTTATTTGACGAAAGCGCGGGTCTGTACGACCACGCCCTGAAGATGTGGCCGACTCTGTCGCAGGAATTGAACTACAACGTCATGTTCTCCCCGCGCGGAGTCATGATGCTGGCCCACACGGTCCATGACGAGCAGACATCCAAGCGCCACGTCCATGCCAACCGGGCGAATGGCGTCGACAACGAGTGGCTGACTGCCAAGCAAGCTAAAGAATTCTGTCCGCCGCTGAATATCAGCGACATCCGCTACCCCGTTGTCGGAGCGGCGCTCCAGCGGCGCGGTGGAACCGCGCGTCACGATGCTGTCGCCTGGGGATATGCGCGTGGCGCGGACGCGTTGGGCGTCGACATCCTGGAGAACTGCGAGGTCACCGGCATCCGGCGCGACTCCAACGGCGCAGTCAGCGCGCTCGAAACAACTCGCGGCGTCATCGAGTCCCGCAAGATCGGCGTCTCCGCGGCCGGCAACACGAGCGTCGTCATGAAAATGGCCGGCGTCAAGTTGCCCCTGGAGAGCTATCCCCTGCAGGCACTGGTCTCCGAGCCCATCAAGCCGATTTTCCCCTGCGTGGTGATGTCGAACACGGTCCATGCATATATCAGCCAGTCCGACAAGGGCGAGTTGGTCATCGGTGCCGGCACCGACGCCTACAACTCCTACACGCAACGCGGCGGCCTGCACATCAGCAGCCATGCCCTCGAAGCCATCTGTGAAATGTTTCCAGCGTTCCGCCGGCTTCGTATGTTGCGTAGCTGGGGAGGCATCGTCGATGTCACGCCGGATCGCTCTCCCATCATTGCCAAGACACCTGTCCCCGGCCTGTATGTCAATTGCGGTTGGGGCACCGGCGGATTCAAGGCAACACCGGGATCGGCACATGTGTTCGCGCACACCATCGCGAACGACCAGCCGCACCCGATCAACGCGCCATTCACCATTGAACGATTCGCCGACGGCAATTTGATCGACGAAGCGGCCGCTGCCGCCGTCGCCCACTGAAGATCGCGGTAGCATACTGAGATAATTTCATGCTGCTCATTGCATGCCCTTATTGTGGCGAGCGTCCGGAGCTCGAATTCGCGCACGGCGGACAGGCTCACATCGCCCGCCCCGCCAAGCCTTCAGAAGCCTCCGTGGAGGAATGGACTCAGTTTCTTTACATACGCGACAACGTGAAAGGAGTGTATGCCGAGCGCTGGCGCCACTCGCATGGCTGCGGAAAGTTTTTCAACGCCCTGCGTGACACCACGACCGATCATTTCGTGAAGACCTACAAAGTCGGTGAGCGTCCGTGAGCGCTGGGGGCGGCAACCGAGCGGCGACCGAGCGGCCAGCGAGGGAACCCCCAGCGGGGGCGAGCGAGGGAACCCCCAGCGGGGGAAAACTGCGCATCGCCAGCGGTGGTCGGGTCGATCGCAGCCGGGTGTTGAATTTTACTTTCGACGGCCGGCACTACAGCGGCGTGCAGGGAGATACCCTCGCCTCCGCTTTGCTCGCCAATGGTGTACATCTCGTCGGCCGCTCGTTCAAGTATCACCGGCCGCGCGGCATATTCTCAGCGGGCGCGGAAGAACCGAACGCCCTGGTCGGCATCCGGCGCGACGCGGCTCGTTATGTACCGAATCTGCGCGCAACGCAGATTGAGCTGTACGAAGGCCTGCAGGCGGAGAGTCAGAACCGCTGGCCGAGCCTCGACTTCGATGTCGGCGCCGTCAACGATCTGATCTCGCCGTTCATTCCTGCCGGCTTCTACTACAAGACCTTCATGTGGCCGCAGAGCGCGTGGCATTCGATCTACGAGCCGAAGATTCGCGCCACAGCGGGCCTCGGCGTGGCTCCTTCCGAGCCCGATCCGGATCGCTACACCAACCGCTTCGCTCATTGCGATGTGTTGGTAGTGGGTGCCGGTCCGGCTGGACTCGCCGCGGCGCTCGCCGCGGGTCAATCGGGCGCGCGCGTCATTCTGTGTGATGAACAGTCAGAGCTGGGTGGCAGTCTGCTGTCGGAGCCGCCCGCGGACGGCGTGACCATCGATGGCTATCGCTCTCGCGATTGGATTCGACGAGCGATCGAGCAACTCGCGCGCATGCCGGAAGTAACACTGCTGCCACGAACGACCGCATTCGGATTCTTCCCGCACAATCACGTCGGTTTGAACGAGCGGCTGACCGACCATTTGAGCCGCGTGCCCGAGCATCTGCCGCGCGAGCGAACCTGGCAGGTCCGCGCGAAGGAAGTCATCCTCGCGACCGGGGCCATCGAGCGCCCTCTCGTATTCCCGGGCAACGACCGCCCCGGCGTGATGTTGGCCAGCGCTGCACGAACCTACGTAAATCGTTACGGGGTTCTACCGGGCACGACTGCCGTTGTGGTGGCAGCTCACGATGAGGCCTACAGGGCAGCAATCGACCTGAAGACAGCCGGCGTCGATGTCGCGCTCATCGTCGATGTTCGCGATCGAGCCGACGGGCCGCTGCCGAATGCCGCACGGGAAGCGGGTCTGCAGATTCAAGTGCAGTCAACCATCGTCGGTACGACCGGCCGGTTGCGCGTCAATGGCATTCAAGTCGCCCGAATCGACAGTCACGGTGATGTATCAGGCGGAGCCGATTCGATCAGTTGCGACCTGGTGGTGATGTCAGGTGGGCTCACCCCTTCCGTGCACCTGTTCTCCCAGTCGCGCGGCAAGGTTGAATGGGACGAAGAGCTGCAGGCATTTGTCCCTGGCCAGGCCGCGGAGCAAACGCGGTCCGTGGGTGCTTGCGCCGGGGTTTTCGATCTCGCCGCTGTCCTCGGCGACCGGTACCCCGTGGTTGCGCTGAATGCCGGGCGGAAAGGCTTCATCGGCACCCTGCCGCAGCAACCGACACTGAAGCAGAAGGCCTTTGTGGACTGGCAGCACGATGTCACGACCAAGGATCTGAAGCTGGCCACCCGCGAAGGCTTCCAGTCGATAGAGCACATCAAGCGTTACACGACCACTGGAATGGCCACCGACCAGGGCAAGACCTCTAATCTCAACGCCCTGGCCGTCGTCGCCCGCGAGATCGGTAAGCCCGTTCCCAAGATCGGCCTCACGACCTTCCGCATGCCCTACACGCCGATCACCTTCGGCAGCTTCGCGGGATTCCAGCGGGGCGAGCTGTTTGATCCGGTGCGCAGGACGCCGACTCACTCCTGGGCGGCCTCCCATGGGGCGGTTTTTGAAGATGTTGGCTTGTGGAAGCGGGCCCGTTACTTCCCACGACCTGGCGAAGACATGCATGCCGCGGTTGCGCGCGAGTGTGTTGCGGTCCGGAACAGTTGTGGCCTGTTCGATGCCTCAACCCTCGGCAAAATTGAAGTTGTGGGCAAAGACGCCGCGACCTTCATGAACCGGATGTACGTCAACACCTGGTCGAACCTGGCAGTTGGGCGCTCCAGGTACGGCGTACTGCTGCGAGACGACGGCTTTGTTTACGACGACGGTGTCGTGGCGCGTACGGCTGAAAACCGCTTCCATGTGACCACCACCACGGGCGGTGCTGCTCGTGTGTTCGCTCTGATGGAAGACTACATCCAGACCGAGTGGACCGAGCTCGATGTCTGGCTCACCTCCACGTCGGAGCAGTGGTCCGTCATCGCCGTGCAGGGCCCAAACGCCCGCAAGGTATTGGAGGGACTGGTGGAAGGCGTGGACATATCCGCGCAGGCTCTGCCACATATGGCCGTGGCTCACGGCAAGATCTGCGGCGTGCCCATGTTGTTGTTCCGGGTGAGCTTTACGGGCGAGTTGGGTTTCGAGGTCAATGTGCCCTCGGACTACGGCCTCGCCGTGTGGGAAGCGATTTACCAGGCCGGACAGGCGCACAACATTACGGCGTACGGCACCGAAGCCATGCACGTGATGCGCGCCGAAAAGGGCTACATCATCGTTGGTCAGGATACCGACGGCACCGCTACCCCCGATGACGTCGGGCTCACTTGGGCGATCGGCAAGACCAAGGAAGACTACGTCGGTAAGCGCTCCCTGATGCGGCCGGCAATGAGCTCGCCGGATCGAAAGCAACTCGTGGGCCTCGCTACGGTGGATCCGCAGGTCGTTCTGGAGGAAGGCGCGCAGATCGCGCCCTCGGCGGGCCTGATGCCACCCTTCAAGCCCATCGGTCACATTACTTCGTCGTATCACAGCGCCGTCCTGAAGCGCTCAATTGCGCTGGCGATGGTCAGCGGCGGCCGCAGTCGCGTGGGTCAGACTCTTTACGTCTCGATGCCAGGTGGCGACATTCCTGTGCAGGTGACGTCGCCCGTGTTCTACGACAAGGAAGGGAGCCGCCTGAATGGCTGATCTATCCACCGCTCGCCAGCCTCCGCCACTCGAGCTTCCCAGCGGCGTCCGCCTGTTGCCCGCGGCTGTCCGATTCACACTTCGCGGTCGGGCCTCCGTGATGGCGGCCGCGGGAGCGGCCCTCGGCTTGAACATTACCGACGCCGCGTGTCGAAGCGCTGCAAACAGCCAACGCGCCGCACTTTGGATGGGACCTGATGAGCAGCTCATCCTGGCTGCGGTTGCAGACGGCGAAGCTGTGGGTACTCAGATGCGCGATGCGCTCAGCGCACTGCCCCACTCGCTCGTCGATATGAGCCATCGCCAACTGGCGCTCGAAGTTTCGGGCACCACGGCGCAGACTCTGCTGAACGTCGGGTGTCCGCTCGACCTGCACCTGTCGGCCTTCCCGGTGGGAATGTGCACCCGGACGGTGCTGGGCAAAGCCGACATCGTCCTGTGGCGCACCGGTCCTGATTCATTCCATGTTGAAGTCTGGCGGTCATTCGCCGACTACGTGGCTCGCTTCCTGTCGGAAGCGGCCCGCGAGCTCGCCTAAATTCTGCGGAGAATACCTGTGAAAACCCATGTTCGAGTGTTGGTCATCGGCGGCGGTGTCGTCGGTGTGAGCACGCTGTACCACCTCACCAGGAAAGGCTGGACGGACGTCGCGTTGATCGAGCGCACCGAGCTGACTGCGGGCTCTACGTGGCATGCCGCCGGCCTCCTGCCGCTGTTCAACATGAGCTACACGGTAGGCCAGCTCCACAAGTACTCCGTTGATCTGTACAAGAGGCTGCCCGCCGAGACCGGCCAGGATGTCAGCTTCCACGTCACCGGCAATATGCGCCTCGCCACCAGCCGCGCCCGCATGGATGAGTACCAGAAGTACTGCGGCACAGCGAACACCATCGGTGTGCCCTTCCAGATCATCACCCCCTCACAGGTGAAAGAGCTGTGGCCACTCTGTGAGTTGGGCGGCAAAGGTGACACGCCCGCCCTGGTTGGCGCGTTGTATCACCCCGATGACGGACACATCGCTCCGGCTGACCTGACCATGGCGTTGCGCATCGGCTCACGCTCGGCCGGCGCTGAAATCTATGAGCAGACCGAGGCGCTCAGTTTCGAGCGGACACCGTCCGGCGAATGGAAAGTCCGCACGACTAAAGGCGACATCATTGCCCAACACATCGTGCTCGCGACCGGCAACTACGCGCGCCAGACCGGTCGGATGTTGGGCATCAACGTGCCGGCGATACCCGTCGAACACCAGTACATCGTTTACGATCAGTCACCGGAGCTGAAAGCCTACCGCACCGGCGGCGGGCGCGAGCTGGCGGTGTTGAGAGAGTCCGACCAGTCCTACTACCTGCGTGAAGAGCGCATGGGTTGGATCCTGGGCCCCTATGAGAAGGGAGCCCCGGCCCGCTTTGCGGACGGCGTGCCTGACTGGTTTGGCCGTAGCTTGTTCGAAGGCGATCTCGAGCGACTGTTGCCGCACGTCGAAGCTGCACAGCGCCGCGTGCCCAGCCTGGAAAATTGCGGCATCAAGGACATCGTCAACGGTCCGATCTCGTACACACCGGACGGCAGCCCGTTGATCGGTCCCGCCTGGGACCTGCCGAATGTCTGGCTGAATGAAGGCCATAGCTTCGGCATCACCGCCGCGGGCGGCTCAGGTTGGCAGCTCGCCGAGTGGATCGTCGAGAGTGAGCCGGGCATCGACATGTTGGCGGTCGACCCGCGCCGCTTCGGCCCCTACACGAGCAAACGCTACGTTGTTTCGAAGAACGAGGAAACCTATCGCAACGTCTTCACCATTCACTTTCCGGACGAAGAGCGTGAAGACGGACGTCCTGCCAAGACCAGCCCCGTATACGACAAGATCGATCGCATGGGCGCCGTCTGGGGTCAACGGTATGGTTGGGAACGAGCCAACTGGTTTGCGCCACCCGGTGTTGACCGCAAGGACCAATGGAGCTTCCGGCGCACGAACTACTTCGAGCATGTAGGCAACGAAGTGCGCCTGATGCGCGACAAGGTCGGTGTCATCGACCTGTCGCCGTTCACCAAGCACGAGGTTTCCGGACCCGGCGCGGAGGCGTGGCTGGATTCGCTCGTGGCGAACAAGGTGCCCACCAAGATCGGGCGTATCGCTCTGTGTCATGCACTGGCCAAGCGCACCGGCGGCATCCGCTCGGAATTCACGATCACCAAGGTGGCCGACGACAAGTTCTACGTGGTGAGCGCGGGAGCCGCGGAACGCTATGACGGTGACTACCTGCGCAAGGCGCTACCCAAGGACGGCTCCGTTGATCTGCGCAACATCACCACTTCCCGCGGTTGCTTTGTGATCGCCGGCCCCCGCTCGCGCGACCTTCTCGCCAAGCTGACGGACACTCCGCTGGACAGCGGCTCGTTCCCCTGGCTGACGGGCCAAACCATCGAAGTTGGATTCGCGGTGGATGTCCATGCTCTGCGGGTCAACTTCGTCGGCTCGCTGGGTTGGGAGCTGCACTTCCCCATCGAGTACGCGCACCACATCTTCGATTCGGTGTTCGCGGCCGGTAAGGAGTTCGGCATCGGCATGGTCGGCATGCGCGCCATGGAATCCATGCGCATGGAGAAGTCCTACCGCATGTGGGGTAGCGACATGACTCCCGACTACACCCCGTTCGAGACGAGCCTCGACCGGTTCGTGCGCATGAAAAAAGGCGACTTCATCGGCAAGGCCCAGCTCGAGAAGCAACTGGCCGCGGGCGTGCCGAACCGGTTCATTACCCTGGAAATTCATGGCGTCACGGACGCCGATCCGTTGGGTAACGAGCCACTATTCGATGCTTCCGGCCACATAGTCGGGCGCGCGACGTCCGGCTACTATGGGCACTACGTGCGCAAGAGCCTGGCGATCGGCTACGTGAAAGCGGAATTTGCCAACGTAGGTACGCAGCTTTCCATCGAGATTCTCGGTGAGCGCAAGCAGGCGACGGTCATTCCGGAGTCCCCCTACGACCCTGAGAACAACGAACTGCGCGCATGAACCTCGACTCGCTCATTGCTTCGCGTAAGGCCGGGTACACGCTGCCCGCGCCCTTCTATTTGAGCCAGGACGTCTATGAGCAGGACGTCACCCGGATTTTCGGCCGCTATTGGATTTTTGTCGGGGTCGAGCCGGAGATTGCGGAGCCGGGTGATTTCTTCACCGTCGAGATCGGCACCGACTCCATCATCATCGTTCGCGACGATGACATGAAGATCAATGCATTCCACAACGTTTGCCGGCATCGCGGCGCCCGCCTGCGTAACGCCGGCAGCGGCATCGTGGGCAACCTCGTCTGCCCGTATCACAGTTGGACCTACAACCTGTGCGGTGAGCTGATTCACAACGAGCACATGGGCGAGAACTTCGACCGCTCCCAGTTCAGCCTGAAGCCCGTGCACGTGCGCAGCCTCGCCGGGCTCATCTTCATCTGCCTGGCAGAAAGTCCGCCGGAAGATTTCGAGGTCATGCGCACGGCGCTGGAGCCGTACATTGCGCCGCATGACATCGTGAATTCAAAGGTCGCCTATCAACTCGACATCATCGAGGAAGGCAACTGGAAGCTCACGATGGAAAACAATCGTGAGTGCAATCATTGCAGCGCCAACCACCCGGAGCTGACGGTTCCCCTGCTGGAATACGGGTTTGGCTACCAGCCCACGCCCGAGAACATCAGCAAGATGAAGGAGTTCGAGGAGCTGCTGGCGCGTGAGCACCGCAAGTGGGAAGCCTGCGGATTGCCGTCCATTGCCATCGACTCGCTGAGCAGGACAACCGGCTACCGCGCTGTGCGTCTGCCGATCGCCCAACACGGTGAGTCGCAGACGATTGACACGAAGGTGGCCTGCAACAAGCTGTTGGGCAACCTCAGTCAGCCGGCCCTGGGCGGACTGTCCGTTTGGACTCAGCCGAACTCGTGGCAGCATTTCATGAGCGACCACGTTGTCAGTTTCTCGGTGCTGCCGATCGCCGCCAATAGAACTTTGCTGCGGACCCGATGGCTCGTGCACACGGACGCACAGGAAGGCGTCGACTATGACGTCAACAAGCTCTCATCCGTTTGGATAGCCACCAATGCCCAGGACAGTGCATTGGTTGAACGCACGCACCTCGGAGTCAGCAGCCCGGCATATCAGCCCGGTCCCTACTCTCCTTACACGGAGGGGTTGGTGAACGTCTTCTGCGAGTGGTACCTCAAACACCTCGTATAGTTTATCAGCGCGGCACTGGCCGCGCGGAGCCCGGGTCCTCGCCCGCCGCCAAAAAGCGTGGTTTTTGTCGGCTGCTGCCGTGGTATGGGCCCTAGCGGGCCCTAACTCTCGGAGGTGTCCAGCAGTGGGCCGTCGACGAGTTGCAACTCGGGGGCCTTTGACTGCGCCTCGCGAAGCGCCAGCAGCATCTTCTGATCAGTGGATGCTGCTTGCGCCGGCTCCACCGGATAGCGCACGGTGCATTCGAGTCCCTTGATGTTGAGGCGTGCGTAGACTTCGGGCTCCGGCAGCGCCGTCTGGAAGTCAATGAAGCGCTGCAAGGCGGCGTGTTGCTGCTCTATCGCTGTGCGGTATTTTGAATAGACGGAGTTCGCGGCCTCGGCGAGACGTTTTTCCGCGTCGGCGACTTCGGTCGTGGAGGCGAACACCATCGTAATGGTGTGCCAGTAGAAATCGCCGCCAGGCATTTGCTTGAACATCGCCGTGGGTTGAAACAACACGGCGTTCGATAGCACCACCATCCGGCCCGTCGAGCGCAGTTGCGGACCTGCCAGCTCCATGAGGTAGATCCGCACCAGACCGATCTCGACCACGCGGCCTGTCACACCGGCCAACGTGATCCGGTCCCCCACTCGCACACCGTAGCGACCGATCAGGAAGAAATACGCCACGACCGCGAGAATGACGTTCTGTAACGCCACTGCGAGGCCTGCCGTGATCAATCCGGCATAAGTCGCCAGCGAGCCGAACTCCGATACCAGCCCGAACACGATAACGAGAGTCAGCGCCAACCCGACCACGACCCGCCGCAGCGACAGAAACTGCTGGCGGCGGCGGGCATCCGCCAGATAGCGGAAGGTCGCGCGGCGCCAGACCTCGGAAATGATCAACACCACCGCCACGGAGCCCAACAGAAAGCCGAGTCGCAACAGCAGGTAGCGCGCCACGGTTCCCGTGCGGGCCACGAGGGAGTCGTGCCACTCGTCCAGCAGGTTGTGCGCGGTGTCCAAAGTCACGCCCTGCTCTCCCAACGGGACGATCAGCGTGGACAGCTGTTTGAAGCCGGCGGCAGCCTGTTGGAATTTGAGGCGCGACTGCTCGAGAGCGGCCGTGTCGTTGGAGGTGGCTTCCAGGTTCTGATTCGACAGCGTCCGAATCTGCTGGACCACGGAGTCGCGAACCTGGTTCAGGTCCTTGGTAATGCCGTCGGTCTGCTTAGTCGCATCCGCCAGATCGCGGCGGGCGCTCTCGAGCGAGAACCATTTGCCGAACAGGGCAATGATGCCGGCCGACTCGGGGCGAAATGTTTCAGCGTTGTTGGATGCGCCGGCCGGTGCGCTCGGTTTGGCGGAGCTCGAACTCGAGGCACTTGAGCCGTTCGCAGCGGCGCCGGCGCCCGTGCCGTTGGCGGAGGGAGCCGCTCCGGCGCCCGAGCCGTGCACCTCAGGAACCGATTTGCGCAGGTCTGCAATCTGCGCGGCCAGCCCGCCCGAAGCGCCGCCCGCGTGCGCATCCGAGGTCTCCTCAAACTTCTGTATCTGCCCCACGGTGCCTTGGATCTGCTTCGAGAGATCCAGGGCCGCGGAAATCTCGCCGCGTTTCGCAACGAGCGCTTGCTTGTCCTTCGCGCTCGCGTGGGCAATCTGTTCGTCCACCGAAGTGAGCTGGCCCTGCAGATCATTGATCCGATCCGCCATGCGCGCGGCCGCGCGATCGATGGCGCTGCCTTGATCTGATGCATCGGGGGTCGGCTGGGCACTGGCGGCCATGGCGCCGGCAGCGCGCCCGAAATCGAAAGCCAATTGCAGGGAGGTCAGCGCGGTTTGGGACAGCCGGTCGCGCGGGACGATGTCATCGGAATCGGGGGGGATCTGCTGGAGCGCCATGATGCGGCGATACCAGGTGATCGTGCGGCTGACATGATTGACCACCTGCTCGGGTGGTACAGGCAACCCGCCCGGCGCCGAAGGCGGTGAGGCCGTTGTCCCCGCTGGGGATGGCGCAGCAGCGGCGCTGAGGATGCCGGCAAAAAACAGGACTCTCAAACTGGAACGCACTCAGCCTCCGCGGTCGGACCCCCAGCTTAATGGAGATCCGACCGCTTCGTTCCATTACACGGACGTCATTACATGCCCAGGTCGCTCAGGAACCGGGTGGTGAAGCCCAGTCGACCAGCCTGACCGTAGCTGTTGCAGATCGGGGAAGCCGATCCCGGACCGCAATCGGTATCCCGATCGAAGGACCAGTAGTGGATGCCCGCGAGACCCTTCTGCGCCGCATAAGCGGAGACTGCATCGACGTTCGGAATGGTGAAGACCTCACTCTGAGTGTCGTTGCCGCCGATCATGGGCGTCAGCTCGATATTGGCGTACGGAATGCCGTAGAAGCTATGCAGGTTCTCGGATGCCGCGATCGCCGACTGAGCCATGTCGCACGAGCCCCCCACCACGGCGCAGTTCCCCGGCGAAGTGCTGCCGTAGTCCATTACCATGAGGTTGATCGTGTACTTCGACAGTCCGAACTGCTTGATGGCCTGGACGACCCAGGCGCCGAGCGTGTTCAGGCTGTTCGGCGAGTTGCCGCCCAGGGTCGCGACCGTGAAGCTGAAACGCAGATTCGGGAAGCTGCGCTGGGCTGCCACGACACGCTGCACCAGGTTGTTGATGACATCCTGGCTCTGGCCGCCTTCGATATCGAAGTCGATTCCCAACAGGTTGGAGGAGTTGTAACGATTGATGAAGTTTGTGAAGCCCGCATCCGATCCGCAGGTGAACACACCGGCGGCACCGCCTGTCGAGATGGTGTAGAACTTGCCGTTGCTGACCCAGTTCTGCACGTTGGCCGCGGCCAGGGCGCTAGGTTGAATACCCGCCCAGTTCTCGGAGCCGCACTCGCCGGTCGCGAACGCCCAGGTCATCGACTTGAGGTTGGTCGGCATGACAGTCAACACCGGCTGCAGGGTGCCCGTGACCGCGGAGCTGATCACGTTGGTGTTCCAGTTCATGCTGATCGTAACGTCCTTGTAAGGACCGAAGGCAAACGGTCCCGGAGGAGGAGTTACAGTTCCGCCGCCACCGCCAGTGCCGCCTCCGGTGCCACCACCCGTACCGCCGCCAGTGCCGCCTCCGGTACCTCCGCCGGTCGAGCCGCCCGCGCAGCTGCCACTCGCAGTCCAGGGCTGGCCGCTGCCGGCAGGACCACTGTTGGATGCGGGATCGTTGCCCTGCGTCCACCAATTGGCCGTGTAGTTGGTTCCGTTTTCGCTCGCCTGGTTACCACCCGTATAAACCTGAGTGGCGCTCCATGCAGTCGCGCATGTGCCACCCGTTGTTGTACCACCGCCGCCTGCAGGAGGCGTCGTGGTTCCTCCGCCGCCAGCCGGAGGAGTCGTGGTACCGCCGCCGGAGGATGCTCCGGTCGGGGACCACAGGCTGGCGGTCGTCGGATTCCAGCCGGTGCCTGTGTAGTCAGTCTGATTAACCAACGCGACGTAGTTCGCACCGTTGTATGAAACAACAGTACCAGCGGTATAGAATACATCCGGCATCCACGCCGCTGCCTGAGCGGTGCCAACCGCACAAAGCGCCCCCATCGCAACCAAAGCAGACACTGCGTGTCTGCGCGCGCCACTCTTTGAGTTCACAACTCGCTCCCTTGAAGGTACCGAAAGAAGGAGCTTTGGATTTGAACCGAGTGGGAAAGGCCGCGCAATGTGCTCCCGAGGCGACATTTTGTGCATACCGCAATGATACCAATCGAGACTTTCGTCGCTGTTTGGAGTTAGGATTGAGCCATGCACACCAGTGATGAGCCCATACAGTCCAACCTGGATGACGTTCCCCGGCCAGAACGAAAATCTGCTGTTGTCACGGCGTTACGTCACGGACTGCCGGCGGGGTGTGTACTGTCCAACGAGGAGGAATTGCGACCCTATGAATGCGACGGGCTCACCGCATTCCGACAAATTCCGCTCGCAGTGGTACTACCGCGAACGGAAGAACAGGTCCGCGAAATAATTTCGATCTGCCATCGTTTAGATGTTCCCGTGGTTGCCCGGGGGTCAGGTACGGGATTATCCGGTGGCGCGATGCCACATGCCGCGGGCGTAGTTTTGTCGCTCGCACGCCTGAATCAGATCCTCGAAGTTGATCCGCTCGCACGCACTGCGCGAGTCCAACCTGGTGTTCGCAACCTACAGGTGTCTGAAGCAGCAGCAGCCTATGGTCTGTACTATGCACCGGACCCTTCGTCGCAGATCGCCTGCTCCATAGGCGGCAACGTTGCGGAGAACTCCGGCGGCGTGCACTGCCTGAAGTACGGACTCACTGTTCATAACGTCATGCGGGTCCGTGGCTTCACCATCGATGGAGAGTTGCTGGAGTTAGGGTCCGGCGCGTTGGATGGGCCCGGCCTGGATCTGCTCGCGGTGGCCATCGGCTCCGAAGGGTTGTTGCTCATCGTCACCGAGGTGACTGTCAAACTCGTGCCGCGGCCCCAGTTGGCCCAGCTCGTGATGGCCTCGTTCGACGATGTCGTAAAGGCGGGTGATGCGGTCGCCGCCATCATTGCGGCGGGCATCATCCCGGCCGGTCTCGAGATGATGGACCGCAAGGCCACCGCCGCCGTGGAGCCGTTTGTGAAGGCCGGCTATGACCTGAACGCTGAAGCGATCCTGCTCGCCGAATCGGACGGCACTCCTGAAGAAGTGGCGGCCCAGATCAGCGAAATCGAGAGCGTGGTGCGCAACGCCGGAGCCACGGCGATCACGGTCTCCCGCTCCGAGGCAGAGCGGTTGCGGTTCTGGTCGGGTCGCAAGAACGCCTTCCCGGCCGCCGGCCGCATTTCAGCCGACTATTACTGCATGGACGGCACCATCCCCCGGAAAAACCTCGGGCGCATGCTCAAAGCCATCGAAGCCATGGAGCGCACGCATGCGCTTCGCTGTATGAATGTTTTCCACGCGGGCGATGGCAACCTGCACCCCCTGATATTATTCGACGCCAACGCACCCGGTGAATGGCAGCGCGCCGATCAGTTCGGCGCGGAAATCCTGGAGCTGTGTGTGAAGCTCGGCGGTACCATCACCGGCGAGCACGGTGTGGGCATCGAGAAAATCAACTCCATGTGCGTGCAGTTTTCACCTCGCGAGCGCGCGGCGTTCTTCGCCGTCAAAAAGGCATTCGACCCGCTGGGACTGCTGAATCCCGGCAAAGCCATTCCAACTCTGGCGCGCTGCGCCGAGTATGGAAAGATGCACGTGCACGGTGGCGCGCTGCCCCACCCTGACCTGCCCAGGTTTTAATGGATAGGGAACTGTTGAAACTGCGCGAGCGTGTGCTCGTGGCTGGCCAGCAGCGCACGCCGCTGCAGATACACGGCGCGCGCACCAAAGACTTCTACGGCGAGTCCGTGTCGGGTGAGCCGCTGGATGTCAGCGACTACCGGGGCATCATCGACTATGAGCCTTCGGAGCTCGTCATCACTGCGCGCTGCGGCACCCGGTTGACCGAGATTGAAGCAGCGCTCGCCGCGAGCGGTCAGTTTCTGGGCTTCGAGCCGCCGCGTCCCGCCGGGGATCCAACCATAGGGGGCGTGATTGCGACCGGACTGTCAGGCCCCCGACGCATGCAGGCCGGAGCCGCGCGTGACTTCGTGCTCGGTGTCCATCTCATGGCAGCGGACGGAGAAGTGTTGCGCTTCGGCGGCCAGGTGATGAAGAACGTGGCGGGCTTCGATGTGTCGCGGCTGTTGTGCGGCTCCATGGGGATTTTCGGAATCCTCACGGAGTTGTCCATCAAGGTTCTGCCGAAGCCCCGCGCCGAGGAAACGCTGCGGTTGGAAATGACGGCGCTCCAGGCTGTGGAAGCCTTCAACCGGTGGGGCGGTCAGCCGCTGCCCATTTCCGCAGCGGCCTGGCACGAGGGTGCCGCGTGGATCAGGCTGTCCGGCGCGGAGCCAGCGGTTCGGGCCGCGCAGGCGGCCATTGGCGGTGATCGAGTATTCGCCACTCTGGCGCGTAAGTGGTGGGACGCCCTGCGACATTACATTCATCCTGTATTTTCCAACGAATGTGTCTGGAGAGTGTCGGTGCCCTCCACCGCCCCGCCGTTACAACTACCATTTGAGCCGTTGATTGATTGGGGCGGCGCGTTGCGCTGGTATTCAGGAGATACGAGCGAGTTCGACGTTCGCGGGCTCGCGCTTGCCGCGGGTGGTACCGCCATGCGTTGGCGCGGCCCCGGCACGGAGAGCAGGTTTCATCCGCTGCCGCGAGCGGTCATGGAAATTCATCGGCGCCTGAAACGCAGCTTCGATCCGGACGGCCTCTTCAATCCCGGCCGGCTGTTGGTGGACCTGTAACCCATGGAAACCAAGCTCGCCGACTGGATCAAGGACACGCCCACCGGCGCAACCGCGGATGAGATCCTGCGCAAGTGCGTGCACTGCGGCTTCTGTCTCGCCACCTGCCCTACCTACCAGATACTGGGCGATGAGCTCGATGGACCGCGCGGGCGCATCTATCAGATCAAACAAGTGCTGGAGGGGAAGCCTGCCCAACGCGCGACGCAATTGCATCTCGACCGCTGTCTGACGTGCCGAAGTTGCGAGTCCACGTGTCCGTCGGGTGTTGAGTACGGGCACCTCGTCGACATCGGGCGCGCCGTCGTCGCCCAACAGGTTGAGCGGCCATTGCGTGAGCGAGCCCTCCGCTGGCTGTTACGTGAGGGACTCACCCGACCCTGGCTGTTCGGCACGGCATTGAAACTGGGGCGGGCGGTGAGTTGGGCATTGCCGCCCGCTATGCGCGCCAAGGTCGGCGTCACGCGGGCGACGGGACCGCTGCCAAAGCAAACGCACTCCCGAAAAGTATTGCTCCTCAACAATTGCGTGCAACCCGCGATGGCGCCTTCAATCGACGCCGCGACCATGCGCGTGCTCGATGCGGTTGGGGTGCAATCGATCATTGCGCCTGGGTCGGGCTGTTGCGGGGCTATCCGCCAACATCTCGATGACCACGACGGTGCACGGAAGAACATCCGCCGTAACATCGATGCCTGGTGGCCGTTCGTGGACTCAGGTGAGGTTGAAGCCATCGTCATCAATGCTTCGGGATGCGGAGCGATGGTGAAGGACTACGCTCACCTGTTGCGTGACGACGCCGCGTATGCGCAGAAAGCGCAGCGGGTCGTCGAGCTGACGAAGGATATCTGCGAGCTCATGGCCACATGCGCCATCAATGCGCCACCCCGACCTCAACGCGTGGCATTCCACCCGCCCTGCACGCTGCAGCACGGGCTGAAGATACGGGGCCAGGTTGAGGCGCTGCTGAAGTCGCTTGGGGCGGAGCTCGTACCTGTTCGTGACGCCCACCTGTGCTGCGGGTCGGCGGGTACCTATTCGATCCTGCAGAGCGAGCTGTCCCAGGACCTTCGGACCCGCAAGCTTGCTGCCCTGCAGGAAGCCGCTCCGGAGGTGATCCTGTCGGCCAATATCGGATGCATCGCCCACCTGCAGGGTGGCACCGGAACGCCCGTCCGCCACTGGATCGAGTGGGTGGACGAGAGATGTCGCAAATAGGCAAGTTTCGAGTAAAATCGCGTCCGTGCCGGACACCCGAACTCGGTTCGCCTTTCTAACGCTGCCGCGATTCTCGATGATCGCGTTGTCCAGCGCCGTTGAGCCGCTGCGAATGGCGAACATTGTGACTGGAGCGACGGCCTACGAATGGTCGATCGCCAGCCTCGACGGCACCCCGACCTCGGCAAGCAACGGCTTGCAGATGTCCCCCACCATTCCCCTGGACTCCATCGGCCCGGTCGACATCCTGTTCGTCTGTGGCGGTGTTGATGTGCAGTCGGCCGTCTCGCCTCAGGTTTTATCCGCGTTGCGCCGGTTCGCTGACCGTCGGGTGCCACTGGGGGCGCTGTGTACGGGAGGTTACGCCCTCGCCCGGGCGGGTCTGCTGGAGAAGTACAAGGCCAGCATCCATTGGGAGAACCTGTCGGCTCTGCGGGAAGAGTTTCCGCGGATTCTGTTGAATGACCAGCTCTTCTCAATCGACCGGGACCGGTTTACCTGCTCCGGGGGCACCGCGCCGCTCGACCTGATGTTGCATCTCATCAAATCGCGACTCGGCGCGCAGGTGGCACAACTCATCTCCGAGCAGTTCATTCTCGATCGCGTGCGCAATGACCGCGATCGGCAGTACGTGCCGCTGCGCGCGCAGGTGGGCGCCAGCCACGAAACACTCCTCGAGGTTGCGCAGTTGATGGAGAACAACATCGAGAAGCCGCTGTCACTCGATGAGATCGCGGCGGCGACCGAGCTGTCACGCCGCCAGATCGAGCGGCTCTTCAAGCGGCACCTGGATTGTGTGCCCAACCGTTACTACCTGCAGATGCGACTGCGGCGCGCGCGCGAGCTGTTGCTGCAGACCTCCATGCCCATAATAGACATAACCACGGCGTGCGGCTTCCAATCGCCGCCGCACTTCTCACGCTGCTACCGCGCCCAGTTCGGCTGCGCGCCCAGTGCCGAACGACTGAACCGTGTCGCCGGCAGGCATGCCAGAGTCGCGAAGCAACCAGTGTGAGACCGACCCCCCACTTACCATCAATGTCCAGAAATGTATCCCTTGGGGGGATTGAGTATGGCTGACGAGCCCGAAGGCGAGTTCAACTTACGCGATCTGAACGATCAGGAGCTCACCGAGCAGGTGCATGACGACCTGTACAACGGGTTGAAAGCCGAGGTCGAAGAAGCCACCCACCTGTTTCTGGAGCGCGGCTGGAGCGCCGAGAAGGTCCTGAACGACGCTCTCGTTGAAGGCATGCGCATCGTCGGTATCGACTTCCGCGACGGCATTCTGTTCGTCCCCGAAGTGCTGCTGGCGGCCAACTCCATGAAAGGCGGCATGGAAATCCTCCGCCCCCTGCTCGCCGAGACCGGCGTCGAGCCCATCGGCAAGATCGTCATCGGCACGGTGAAGGGTGACATCCACGACATCGGCAAGAACCTGGTCTCCATGATGTTGGAAGGCGCCGGCTTCGAGGTGATCGACCTGGGGATCAATAACCCGGTCGAGAAATATCTCGCCGCCCTCGAACTGCATAAGCCCGACATCCTCGGCATGTCCGCCCTGCTGACCACCACCATGCCCTACATGAAGGTCGTCATCGACACCATGAAGGACAAAGGTATTCGGAATGATTACATCGTCCTCGTGGGTGGCGCCCCGCTGAACGAGGAGTTCGGCAAGGCGGTCGGTGCGGATGCGTATTGCCGCGATGCGGCCATTGCCGTCGAAACAGCCAAAGGGCTGTTGGCCCAGCGCCGCGCGGCGCGGGCACGCTAGACGAAATAGGAAAACGCCGTGCAACCGCGTGGCACTCTGATCATCGCCTGCGGAGCGCTCGCCAACGAGATTACGGCGCTGAAGCGTGCCAACCAGTGGACGGACGTGGAGGTTCAGTGCCTCCCGCCCGAGCTGCATAACCGACCCGAACGAATCGTGCCCGCCATCCGTGAGCAGTTGCGCGAAAAGCGCGCCAACTACGCAACCGTCTTCATCGCTTACGCCGATTGCGGCACAGGTGGAATGTTGGATGCGCTGCTGCGCGAGGAAGGCGGTTTGGAGCGGCTCCCGGGTGCGCACTGTTATGAATTCTTCGCCGGCAGCTCCGTCTTCAACGCGCTCCAGGACGCCGAGCCCGGCACTTTCTACCTGACTGACTTCCTGCTCCGCCACTACGACCGTCTCGTCACGCGCGGCCTGGGACTCGACCGACATCCCGAGTTGGCGCAAGAGTATTTCCGCAACTACCGCAAGCTCGTGTATCTCGCGCAGAACCCGGCGCCCGAAGCCGAGCAACAGGCGCGCGACATCGCCGGCCGCATGGGCCTCGAGTTTGAATTCCGCCTCACTGGCTACGGCGAGCTGGGTACGCGGCTGACCGCCCTCGCCCGGAAGGAACAATGGCCCAACTGATCATCATTTCCTGGCGCGACATCCCGGCCCAGGTGTTGGTTAAACGCGGTCGCGAGACTGCGAAAGTGCAGCTGTCGCAGCGCTTCCAGGAAGCCGTGGACCGCGCGGCGATGCGCGCCGGCAAGGGCAGTTCCGATGCCTATCTCGCCGACTGGAAACGCAGCGAACCCAAACCCGTTGGCGACGACCTGAAGGCGATTGCTGAAGCAACCGCCGCCGAGATCGAGGCGCGCTATACCGATGAAGCCCTCGAACGACTGATAAAAGCAAAGGGCTTGGAATCCCCGACCCTTGTCTCAACGCCAATGGCCCCGACGACCCCACCGGAGTCCTGATGTACGCATTGCGCCGCTGGTCGGTGCGCCACGCCCGCGGTCTCAACGCCTTCTACCGCGCGTTTGAGTCCGTGGTGTGCGGCCTGCATCCCGTGTGGAAACGAATCGGCTACTCCCGCCTGGAGCGCCCTGTGGCGGCTACGGAGCGCCTCGTCAAGGGAGCGCTGTTCGACTGCAAGATGTGCGGACAGTGTGCATTGAGCTCCACGGGTATGTCCTGCTCGATGAATTGCCCGAAAAACCTGCGCAACGGCCCCTGCGGCGGTGTGCGCGACGACGGCAATTGCGAAGTGCGCCCGGAAATGAAGTGTGTGTGGTACGAGGCTTTTGCCGGAGCCCAGCGCATTCCCGGCGGCATTGAAAAGCTGCGTACGGTCCAACCGCCGGTTGACCGGCGACTCGTCGGCAAATCCTCCTGGCTGCGGGTGGCACGGCTGCGAGCCGGTGAGTCGGCATGAACTTCGAGGACGAGCCGGTCCCCGGCTATCCCCTGCCGATTCTGCCCGGTCACTCTTCCCCTGGGCGGCTGGAGCGGGTCCTGCGCGCCGGCCAGTTTGCAGTTACCAGTGAGCTCGCGCCCCCGGACTCGGCGGATCCCGAGGAGGTGTACCAGCGGGCGCGGTCGTTTGATCGCTACGTCGATGCAATCAACGCAACCGACGGCAGCGGCGCCAACTGTCACATGTCGAGCCTGGCTGTGTGCGCGCTGCTGACACGGGTTGGATATGCGCCGGTGATGCAGATCTCCTGCCGTGATCGCAACCGCATCGCGATCCAGGGAGACATCCTCGGCTGTGCGGCCATGGGCGTGTGCAACCTCCTGTGCCTGAGCGGCGACGGAGTGCAGGCCGGCGATCATCCCCAGGCACTCCCCGTGTTTGATCTCGACTCGATTTCATTGCTCGCGACGGCACGTACGCTGCGCGATGAGCATCGATTTCTCAGCGGCCGCAAGCTTACCTACGCACCCCGGGTGCTGTTGGGCGCGGCCGAGAATCCGTTCTCTCCCCCTGTCAGATGGCGTGCGCAGCGACTGGCAAAGAAGGTCGAGGCCGGAGCGCAATTCATCCAGACACAGTACTGCTACGACATCCCGCTGTTGAAGCAATTCCTGCGCGAAGTGGAGGACCTGGGCCTGCTCGGCAAAGTCTTCATTCTCGTGGGCGTGGGTCCCCTGCGCTCGGCCAAGGCGGCGGAGTACATGCGCACTCATGTCCCCGGAGTTCACATACCGGACGACGTCGTCAAGCGCATGGCCGGCACGAAAGATGGCGCCCGCGAGGGCCGGCAACTGTGCATCGATCTCATTCAGGAAATCCATTCCCTGCCCGGTGTGAGTGGCATTCATCTCATGGCCTACAAGCAGGAAGACAGCATCCCCGAAATCGTTGACCGTGCAGGCGTATTGCGTGGCCGGGTGCCCTGGTTCCCGGGACGCGACGTCGAGGCGGCCGCAAACAGGACATTTTCATGACAGACACCGTCATCAGCTCAGCCACCAAAGAAGTGGTCATCGGCTTCACCCGCCCCTTCGTGATGATCGGAGAGCGCATCAATCCCACTGGACGCAAGATCCTGGCCGCCGAAATGGCCGCCGGTGACTTCAGTCGCGTGGAATCAGACACACGGGCCCAGCTGGCAGCCGGCGCGCAGATGCTCGACGTCAACGCGGGCATTCCCCTCGCCGATGAGCCGGCGATCCTCGCCAGGGCGATCCAACTCGTGCAGTCCATCACCGATGCGCCGCTGTCGATCGACTCATCGATTGTCGCCGCGCTGGAGGCCGGATTGGCGGTCTACAAGGGCAAGCCCCTCGTCAACTCCGTGACGGGCGAGGAAGAGCGCCTGGAAACTGTGCTGCCGCTCGTGAAGAAATACGGCGCGGCGGTCGTGGCGATCTCGAACGATGAGACCGGCATTTCGGAAGATCCGGATGTGCGCTTCGAGGTCGCGAAGAAGATCGTGCAGCGTGCGGCCGATTACGGCATTCCCGCCTCCGATGTCGTCGTCGATCCGCTGGTGATGCCCATCGGCGCCATCAACCAGGCGGGTGTGCAGGTCATGCGGCTGTTGGGCCGGCTCAAGAACGAGCTCAAAGTCAACACCACCTGCGGCGCTTCCAACATCAGCTTCGGGTTGCCGGCGCGTGAAGCCATCAGCGCCGGCTTTCTGACCATGGCCATTGGCTCGGGCATGACCTCCGCCATCATGAACCCCATGCACCTCGAGATCGTGAAGGCCTGCATGGCCGCCGATGTCATGATGGGTCACGACCCTGACTGCGCGCGCTGGATCCGCCGGTTCCGCGAAGCTCCGGCCATGGCAGCCGGCGGCGGCACGGCGACCCCCGGAGAAGGCGCTGCCCGCGGCCGTCGCGAAGGTGGCCATCGTCGTCGCCCCACTACACCGACATGACTGACCCACTCGTAGTATTTACTCCTTCAGGTAAGCGCGGACGATTTCCCGTCGGGACGCCCCTACTTCAGGCGGCTCGTGTACTCGGCGTCGATGTTGATTCCGTTTGCGGAGGACGGGGACTGTGCGGGCGCTGCCAGGTCCTCGTGATGGAAGGTGATTTTCCAAAGCACGGTGTTACATCCCGTGCATCCAATGTGAATGCGTTCACGGCAGCCGAGCAGCAGTTCGCACGCCGCAAGCCCCTCGCCTCAGGGATGCGGCTGTCTTGCCATGCCTATGTCGAAGGCGACCTCGTGGTCGACGTGCCCGCCAGCAGCCAGGTGCATCGCCAGGTCGTACGCAAGGCCGCCGAAAGCCGTGTCATCACGCTGGATCCAGTGGTTCATTTGCACTATGTCGAGGTGAAGGAACCCGACATGCATGATCCCAGTGGGGATCTGCAACGCCTGATGGACGCGCTGGCAACGGAATGGAACCTGAAAAACCTGCAATGCGATCTGCAGGTGTTGCAGAAGCTGCAACCGGTTTTGCGGGCCGGTCTGTGGAAAGTCACGGTCGCCGTGCATTCCGAATCCCGGATCATCGGTATCTGGCCGGGACTGCATGACCAGGTGTTCGGCATGGCCGTCGACGTCGGCTCGACGACGATTGCCGCCCACCTGTGCGATCTCGAATCGGGCGAAGTGGTCGCTTCCGCAGGCTCCATGAATCCGCAGATCCGCTTCGGCGAAGATCTCATGAGCCGGGTTTCGTATTCGATGATGAATCCGGGTGGCGCGAAGCAGATGACCGAGGCGGTTCATGCCGCGTTGGATTCACTCGCTGCGGAGGTTGCGCGCGAAGCCGGCGTTACGGTCGATGACATCCTCGAGGTGACGCTGGTCGGCAACCCGATCATGCATCACCTGCTGTTGGGGATCGATCCGGTCGAGTTGGGAGGTGCCCCCTTTGCGTTGGCTACGGATGGCGCGTTGACCATTCGTGCCTCTGAGATCGGGCTGAACCTCCATCCTAGCGCACGCATCTATTTGCTCCCGTGTATCGCAGGCCACGTCGGCGCAGATGCCGCGGGGATGGTCCTCGCGGAGCGGCCCGACCTCAGCGATGAGCTGACCCTGCTCGTCGATGTGGGCACCAATGCTGAGATCGTGTTAGGTAATCGTCAACGCCTGCTTGCCTGCTCGAGTCCCACTGGGCCCGCGTTTGAGGGCGCACAGATCAGCTCTGGTCAACGCGCCGCGCCGGGCGCTATCGAGCGCGTGCGAATTGACCCACAGACACTCGTTGCCAAATTCAAAGTCATCGGCTCGGACCTGTGGTCCGATGAGACCGGATTTGCCGAGGCGGTGGCTGCCACCGGTGTGACCGGCATCTGCGGCTCGGGAATCATCGAAGTCATTGCGGAAATGTATCTCGCCGGGATCATCAGCCAGGACGGCGTGGTGGATGGTCAGCTCGCCGAGCGCAGTGATCGCATCGTTCCTTCGGGCAGGACGTTTGGTTATGTGGTGTACCAGGGAGCGGTAACGATCCAGGTTACGCAAAACGATGTCCGTGCGATTCAGCTCGCGAAGGCGGCATTGTATGCGGGCATCAAGCTGCTGATGGAGCACATGGGTGCCGATCATGTCGATCGGATCCGGCTCGCCGGTGCGTTTGGCAGTCACATCGACGTCAAGTACGCCATGCTGCTCGGGATGATTCCTGACTGCGATCTGTCGCAGGTTGCCTCGGCGGGCAACGCTGCCGGCACTGGTGCGCGCATTGCCCTTCTGGACAATGGCTCGCGCACCAAGATAGAAGAGTTGGTGCGACGGATCGAGAAGATTGAAACGGCACTCGAGCCGCGGTTTCAGGAGCATTTTGTGCAAGCGATGGGGATACCCCACTCCACCGCTGACTTTGTGAACCTGCGAAAGGCAGTCGAGCTACCGGCGCCTAAGGCGGCAGCACCCCGCACCAACACTCGCAGTCATCGGCGCCGACCGGCCGCCACCTGACGCTCGGCTCGGTGCCGGCGCCCGCAGCGGCCTGATCAAACGCCGGCGGGCCTTGCAGCGCCTACACGTTGGAGTCTGGGAAAGAGTCCTTGCGGCGCTTCATGTAGTCCAGCAAGGCCTCATCCACCGCCGGATCCATCGGCGGCGTCTCATACTCAGCCAGCAACTTCTTCCACTGAGTGTTGGCGCGCTTGTTCATGTCCTGCGCGCCCTCCGCATCCCACTGCTCGAAGCTGTTGTTATCCGCCAGCGGCGAGCGATAGAACGCCGTCTCGAAATTCGCCTGTGTGTGCGCACAGCCCAGAAAGTGCTTCCCGGGACCGACCTCGCGGATGGCATCCAGGGCCTGCCCGTTCTCAGACAGATCTACACCCTGCAGCAGGGTATGCATCATGCCCGCCTGGTCCACGTCCATCATGAACTTCTCGTAGCCCATGGACAGGCCGCCTTCGAGCCAGCCAGCCGTGTGCAGGACGAAGTTCACTCCCGCCAGCGCGGTCGGCAGCATGGTGTTGGCGGACTCGAAGGCCGCCTGGGCATCCGCGATCTTGGAGGCGCAAAGCCCACCACCCGAACGGAACGGCACACCTAACCGTCGCGCAAGCGCAGCCATCGAATACAACACGAGCGCCGGCTCAGGCGTCCCGAAGGTCGGCGCACCTGACTGCATCGACAAAGACGATGCAAAGCTGCCCATGATGACCGGCGCGCCGGGGTTGACGAGCTGAGCGAGCGTCATACCCGCCAATGACTCGGCCAATGTCTGCGCGACTGTCCCGGCTACAGTAACTGGCGACATCGCGCCCGCTAGGATGAACGGGGTGACAATGGTTGCCTGATTGTTGCGTGCGTATGTTTTCAACGCACCCAGCATCGTGGCATCCCAGGTCAACGGCGAGTTGGCGTTGATCAGGCTCGTGATGAACGTTTTCGGCTTGCCTGTCGTGGGATCGAGATACTCATCCCCGAACAGAATCTTCGTCATGTCAACCGTATCCTGTGCACGGTCAGGATGCGTGACTGAGCCCATGTAGGGCTTGTCGCTGTACTTCATGTGGCTGTACACCATGTCGAAGTGCCGCTTGTTGACAGGCAGATCGACCGGCTCACAGATGGTGCCACCGGAGTGATGCAACGCGCTCGACATGTAGGCGAGCTTCACGAAGTTGCGGAAATCCTCGATCTTGGCGTAGCGACGACCTTCGTCGAGGTTGCGCACGAATGGTGAACCATACGCGGGCGCGAAGACTGTGCGATTCCCGCCGATGATCACTGAGCGCGCAGGGTTGCGCGCGTGTTGGGTGAATTCTTTCGGCGCTGAGCGACTGACAATCGTGCGGCACATTCCGCGTGGGAAGCGAACGCGTTCGCCTTGCACATCGGCGCCAGCTTCCTTCAGCAGTTGCAGCGATTCAGGGTCATCCCTGAAGTCGATCCCGATTTCCTGCAGGATCGTGTCCGCATTATGTTCGAGCAGCTCGAGGCCTTGCTCGTTCAAGACCTCGTAGTAGGGAATCTTGCGGGTGATGTAGGGGATGATCTGCGAGGATCGCGCCGTGCGCGCCGCCCTTTTCGCATCCCGTCCGCTGGGGCGACGTGACCGTTGACCTTGTTGCTCGTCCATACCGAATTCCCCCGCATCTGCCCTGTACCGGGCCATTGTGGCAGGGGCCGGTAGCTGGACTGGCCGATATGCGGCGCCGACTTGCACAGGAGCGCCGCACCCGGCCGCACTCAGTCGGGCATTTCCCGCAATTGAAACAAGCTGGTCGCGGTCAGCTCGAGCACCGCCACCTGAGCCTGGGTAGTCAACACCCAGCGCCACTTCACGATGCCGACCGAGCCCGAACGCGAGGCGCGACTTTCCAGCACTTCCATCCGCAGGTGCAAGTCATCTCCCGGCCGAACCGGATTGAGCCACTTGAGAGATTCCACACCCGGTGAACCGATGGACTGCGAATCGGCCAGCACGCTCTTGACCGCCAGCTCCATCGCAATCGCGCACGTCATCCAGCCACTGGAAATCAGCCCTTTCCAGCGGCTCTCGCGGGCGCGTACCGGATCAACGTGAAAGAACTGAGGGTCGTAACGCTTGGCGAACTCGATGATCTCGGCTTCCGTGACCGTTCGATGCCCGCCATCGATGCTCATGCCGGGCAGAATCTGCTCGAAGCGCATCAGTGCCGGTTCTTTGCCGGTTTGACGGCGGGTGTCTTGGCAGCGGCCTCGATGCTCGCGAGCGCCTGCTCGATGGCGTGCCGGGCCAACGGCTCCATGACTGAATAACCGTCGCGGTTGGGATGCACGCCGTCGTTGCTGAACGTCTGTTTCATTGCATCGCGCTCATCGGCGAGCGGCTCGTGATAGTCCACGTAAAACAGATTCTTCTCACGCGCAAAACGCCGCAGCCACTCGTTGAGCTCCACAATATGTTGCGCCGGCTCCTGTATTGACGGGCGCCACGGGAAATAGCCCGCGGGCGGCACTGAGCCCAGGACCACGCGGATCTCATTTGCGGTGGCCAGGTCGACCATGGAGGCGATGTTGTTCTTGATCGCATCGAGTGTCGTCGGGCCGCCGCTGCCACCGAAGTCGTTGGTGCCCCCGAGAATGTGCACAACTGCAGGTTTCAGCGCGATGACATCCTGTCGGAACCGGACGAGCATCTGCGCGGTCGTCTGCCCGGAAATTCCCCTGTTCACGTAGTTTTCGCCGAAAAACTCAGGGTGCGCGGGTTTCCAGAACTCGGTGATGGAGTCGCCCATGAACACCACTCTGGGAGTGCTCGCGCGGCGCAAGGCAGCGTTGTCTGCACGGTATCGGCACAGTTGCGCCCAGTCATAATGCAGGCGCTCCTCCTCAGCGGGGTGCGGGGCATTGGAGGTGTTCGCGTCAGGTGTTTCGATCTCGTGCTCCTGGCTCGGATCCAGCAGGCGTTCCAGCCATGGATCACCGGCCTTCGGCTCGGCACCGGCGGCAACAGGACACGGCTGCTCCACTATTCCCACAGGCCGATCCGCTGAAGCGCGGGCATGGACCCGTTCGAGGCCCATCGAAGTGAGCAGCAGCAGGGCCATTATTGGCGAATATCTAGAGATAGTCGCTCTAACGGCTTGATCCATGGACTCGGCCCCACCCTGCTTGAACGTGTTCGGAGGTGCGAGAGACTACGGGACCACGCGAGGCTGTACAATTGGCACCGCCCCACTCGGGAACGCAACGTGTACGGTTGCCGAGGGCAGAAGAATAGAATTACGCTTCCACGCCGCTTTCGACTACCCCGTATTCCAAGGAGACTTTTTCGTGTCGAACGTTATTGATTTTTTGCAGAGACTGGGTCTGGAGGGCGAGCTTCCCCGTGGCCCCCAATCCATGCTCCCGCTCGCCGCTGTCATGGCTCCTGGTAAGCGGGACGAGGAAGAGGAAAAGGACGACCTCGAGGACGACGACGATTTCGAGGATGACGACGAAGATGAAGACGAGGATGAGGATGAGGACGACTTCGACGACGATGATGATGAAGATGACGAAGACCTCGACGACGAGGACGACGAAGACGAGGATGACGACGATGATGATGAGGACGACGATGAAGATGACGGAGAGGAGAACAGCCTGACACCTCGCCGCGCACCTTTGCGTCGTGCGGCTTAGGACCGCACTACCTCGTTTTGTTTCTTCCCGCTCCGCCCGGCGCTGGCTGCCGGGCGGTATCGGTCTGCTGCTGCTCGCGTTTGGCCAGGCAACACCGGCGTTTCAGCCCGGCGAAGCCGCGCAGATGCTGCAGAAAGCCGACCGGATCAAGACCGCCTACCCGGCTGAATTCACTTCCACGCTCAACTCGCTGGCCACGCGGCTGGACGAGCTGACACCGCCTCAACAGGAGCTGGTGCGGTATCTGCAGGCGTGGAAAGACGTGTATGACGGCCAGTACGACATCGCGATCTCGCGCCTGCAGGCGACGATCCGTGAGACGCACGATGTCACTCTGCAATTCCGCGCCAAGGCTTCGATCATCAACGCGCTCGTAGTGAGCTCGCACTATGAAGAAGCGTTTGCCGAGCTGACCCAACTCCTGGTGTTGTTACCAAAAGTAACCGACCCGGCGGCGCGCGAGCAGGGGCTGGTGGTCGCGGCCCAGCTCTATAACGAGGTCGGGCAGTACGACCTGGCGATCGCCTACTCCCAGAAGCTGATGGATGAGAACTGGCTGGGCCGGGGCATCTGCAAGGGTTACGACTCGAAGCTGCGCTCCGAGGTGATGAGCGGCAAGCTGCACAGCGTGACTCCCGAGTTCAACGCCGCGATCGACGCCTGTACGAAGTTGAATGAGCTGTCGTATGCCAACTTCATCCGCAGCTACGCGGCTACGGTCGATGTCGGCAACAACCAGGTCGACGAGGCCCTGCGGGTCCTGACCGAGCATTACGCAGAAGTGCTGCAATCGCACTTCCCGCGATTGATCTCCCGTTTCGAGTCGCTGATGGCCACCGCCTACCAGAAGAAGGGCAACGTGGCCGCCGCCCGCCAGTTCGCCCAGCGGGCCATCGATAACGGTGTTCCGAATGAAATCTCCCAGCCGCTGGTGGTGGCCTACCACCTGCTCTATGAGCAGGCGCGGCAGGCGGGGGACTTCAAGGCCGCGTTGGAATACCACGAGAAATACGCGGCCGTGGACAAGGGTTACCTCGACGTGACCACGGCGCGACAGCTCGCTTATCAGCGTGTGGCGCATGAGAGTGTCGCGAGCCGGTTGCAGATCGAGACGCTGAACAAGGAAAACCACGTGCTGCAGCTCGAGCAGGCGCTCGGGGCCAAGGCCGTGGAGAACAGCCGGCTCTACATCATCCTGCTGCTGCTCACGATGGGCTTCATTGCCATGTGGGCCTATCGGACCAAGCGGTTGCAACTGCACTTCATGAGCCTGTCGCAGGTCGACGGGCTGACCGGCATCGCCAACCGGCCGCACTTTCTCAAGCAGGCCCAGCATGCGCTGGAAAGCGCCCAGAAGGCGCGGCAGCCCGTCTGCATCATCCTGTTCGACCTGGACCACTTCAAAGCCATCAACGACAAGTACGGCCATGCGGCCGGCGACCAGGTGTTGAAGCAGACAGTGAGCGAATGTCAGTTGTTCACGCGCGGCACCGACCTGTTTGGTCGCTTCGGCGGCGAGGAATTCAGCTTCATGATGGCGGGTTGCGGACCTGAAGACGCGCGCGTGCGGGCCGAGCAGTTGCGGCGGACCATCGCCGGATTAACCTATGATAACGGAACAGTTGCGAGCGAAACCGATTCCGGTACGCCCATCTCGGCCAGCTTCGGTATCGCTTCAACGGTCGGGTCGGGTTATGACCTGAGGTTGTTGTTGGCTCACGCGGACTCGGCGTTGTATGCAGCCAAGCGGGCTGGACGCAATCGTGTTGCGGTGTATGACAACAATGTGTCCGTGATCGGAACCACGGGAAGCCACCCTGCCCTCGACGCCGCTCCTTCCGGAGAGGCGCCGCTGGCGGATGCCCAGATCCTCGGCGTCGCAGGACGCTAGTATGGAAGGCTAAAGGATATGGAAGGCTGCTTCCGAGAGTAACCGTTCGGGGGCTCATTCCCGCGGACTTTTGGCGCGCACGTACCAGTCATTTGCTTTCCATAATTTTCGGGCGTTCTCTCTCGAGTCCTAGTGACTTGGAAGGGAGAAGCTCATGCGTGAACTTGCCCGTTCTAGACTCTCGCGTAAATCAGCCCTTTGGTTGACGCAGTCACCGCTCGATCACTACGCCGACCGATACCTCCAACATCTGACCGATCGCGGCTATTGCGCCGGGAGCATCAGCGCTTACCTGGAGAGTGTGGCTCATTTTGCTCACTGGATGGTGCGGCGGCGGTTGGTCTTGGCGAAGCTCGACGAAGGTGTCGTTGATCGCTTCCTCGATCGACACCTCGCCGCGTGTCACTGCGCGCGCCGCTGCCAACGGGTGCGGTACACAGTTCGGGCTGCACTGAAGCACTTGATTGCGCTGCTGCGCCGCGAGGGTCAGATAGCTCCACGTCAGGCGGTAGATCCTCCCCACCTGGTTGCGGAGTTGGATCTCTTCGAGGAGTACCTCGAAGAGATTCGTGGATTGACCGTGACCACGCGCTATCAACTGCGCGGTCGTATTCGCAACTTTCTGCTGTGGTGTTTCGGAGCAAAGGATATAGACCTGCGGTGCGTGAAGCGCGACACAATAGGCCGTTTCCTGCAAAGTTGTACCGCTCATTGGACTCCGCAGTCCAGAGCGGTGATCTGCGTAGCGCTGCGTGCCTACTTTCGCTTCAAAGCCATGCAGGGTGAGCCTGGCGCGGAGCTCCTGGCGGCCTTCCCCAGATTCGCCAACTGGCAGCTCGCGCGTTTGCCGCAGGTGCTGTGTGCTGCCCAGATCAGGCAGTTCCTCGAGGCCTTCGACCGCAGCTGCATTGTGGGCCGGCGCGACTACGCTGTGGCGCGCTGTTTGGTTGATCTGGGTCTGAGAGCTGCGGAAGTGGCGCGCCTGAGTCTGGACGATCTGGATTGGCGCCGAGGGACCGTGCAAATCCGCGGCAAAGGGCAGCGTGTTGACCTGTTGCCATTACCCGCACAGACAGGCCAGGCGATTGCGCAATATTTGAGCCATGGCCGCCCCACCAGCCCGACTCGCATACTCTTCGTTCGGCATCGGGCTCCGCTGGACAAACCGATCTCCGCGGGCATGGTGCGCCAGCTCGTCTGCCGTACCGCTGAGCGCATCGGTCTATCCACTCTGACAC